>Ga0265298_10000373_pt1 | contig 67128 bp, 94 predicted proteins | sample AusTroGonzalo_MG_3_FD_193486 | JGI IMG/M metagenome (GOLD analysis project Ga0265298, IMG submission 193486) | Bovine rumen microbial communities from tropical cattle in Woodstock, Queensland, Australia - Gonzalo_01 | ecosystem: Host-associated > Mammals > Digestive system > Stomach > Rumen ... | reverse complement strand
GCAACAAGATTGGTTCAATACGACTACCGCCATACGGACGGGGAGTTGTTCTCCTGCGTGGCGAAATCTCTGGACGAAGCGAGGGGACGGAGGGATGCGTGGTTGTCGAAAAAGTAACACCGGGCGGGATGGGTTTGCGCTCCTTCCGCTTGCAAATTCACTAAAAAACAACGCCTTATGACAACCATCCTCAAGCGCGAAGAAATCCGCAATATCTACGACGATGCGACCATTACCATAGAGAAGTATCTGGAGAAAGATTGCGCCGTTCCTATGTGGCGTTACTATGTCAAATACGACAACCATACAATAGCCTCCGGCTACTCCGATGGACTTTGGAATAAGCCTAAAAAGAGCTGGCTAATTCGGAGGTTCTAAACACGGGGACGGGCGGGTGGCCCTGTCCGTCCCCACGAAATAATCACTAACTTTGTATGCCCTATGAAAACACTACAAGAAGCACTTGATTCCTTCCGCGATAACGGCGGGGCGGCATCCACTATGCGAAAGCACCTGTTGGCTGCTGGAATCAACGAATGGAGCGATATAAGCAGAGAGAGCTTATATGACCTACGCGACACCCTCACGAAGAATCTGGCGGCTTCTACGGCCCGTACCGTAATCCTCAACTTCAAAGCCTTCGTCCGGCGGCATCTGGACTATGTAACCCTTCCAGACGATTGGGTGGAAATCCTCTCTGTAAAGAACGAGGCCCCCCTGCGTACATATCTCACGCCGGAGGAACTACGGAAATTCGAGGGGGTATCTACCAGAAACCCGAAGGAGGCACTTGTGCAGATTGAATGCCTACTCGAAGCCTACACGGGAGCCAGAATCTCCGACATTATGACCTTCACGGCGGAGAACGTGCGAGGGAACGAACTGGTCTATGTAAGCCAGAAAACGAGAATCCAAAGCACCGTGCCTATCTCAAAGAAGGTTCTCCGATGGATTAACTACGCGCAATCGCACAGGGATGACGAGCCAAGCACACCTTCTCGCTGCGACATTATCCGGCGGCTCTGCAAGCGGGCCGGAATCGACACGCCTGTAACCGTGTATTCCGCCGGGGAAACGAAGAAGGGGGAGAAATGGAACTACATTACCAGCCATTCCTTCCGCATTTCCTTCGTCACGAACTTGCAGCAATCGGGGATGGACTTGGTTTCTATCTCGCGTATGAGCGGCCACAGGAACGTGGCTATGACGGAGCGGTATTGCGCCCCTGCCGCCCCGAAGCTGACTTGGCTTGCGCAGGAGTTTCTGGGGCTGAATGACGATAAATAACAACAGATATGAAGAAGTACATTGTAACCATCTTGTTCGACAAATCGCTTACCTACCAAGAGGATGTCTATGCAAACACAAAGCGCGAGGCGTACTCTAAAGCGAAAAAACGGTTAGCCAAAAAGCTATTCAAGATGTCGAAATTGAAGAATTATTACTGCGTTGAGGATTAGCCACCAAAAAAAAGGGGGGGGCGGGTATTCCTTCCACTTTTCCTTCCCCCTTTCAACAACAAACCCCATCAGAGATATTCTGGTGGGGTTTTCTTGTGGCCCTTAGCAGATTCGCAGAGGCAACGAAGCGCAACCTCTTGGAAACCAAAGCTAATCGCCGTAATACCCACCCGTTCAGGTATTTATATTATATTTCAAAGTTACTTTTTCTTTACACTTATTTCCCTTTTACTACAAAAATGTCAACTTTTTCTTCCCTTTTTCATTCCCCTTTTCTACCTTTGTAGCCGAAAAACAAACACGGCAAATATGACATTTTCGTTCTACCTCAAGGATAAGAACAGGGCGAATGGTACGCCCCTTATCCTAATCATCCATCAAGGCGGCAAGCAATACAAGAAGGCTATCGGTATCACCGTGCGCCCGGCTGATTTCAAGAAACAGAGAGTAAAGAACGAGGCGGTAAACAACAAACTTCGTTCCATAGAGAACCGCCTCAATGAAAAACTAAACCAGTTCTCAACCGAGGAGGATATTCTCGATGCCATCCAGTACGCATTGACCGGGGAGCAGAAAACGGAAGAAATGGACGGTCTTGAAACTCCGTCTTTCTGGGAATACTATGAGATTTGGTCGAACAGGGATTGCCCGCAGAAACGACAGAGGAGGAACAACTACAAGCTGGTTAAGGAAACGATGGGGAGTGCGTATGATTGGGATACGGTGGATTCCGGCTTCTACCTACTTCTGGTTCGTAGGCTTCAAGATGCCGGGTATAGCGTGAACTATATCGGGACAATCATATCCCGGCTAAAGGCTATGATGAACGAGGCGGCTAAGTTGAGATACCATTCAAACACGGATTTCCACTCGTTCCGAAGGATGTCCGAGCAGCCAGACACCGTGTATCTCACACAGAAGGAAATCGAAAAGTTATGGCGGTTGAAATTGACGATTCCGAGGGAGAAAAAGACGAGAGACTTATTTATTCTGGGATGCTATACCGCTATGCGGTTCTCCGACTACTCGCGCCTCGAAATGGATATGATTCAAGACGGTTTGATTCGCATATCGCAGAAGAAAACTGGAGGCAGGGTGGTAATCCCGGCCTCGCCTCGCGTAATTGAGATTTTACAGAGGAATGGCGGGTGCGCACCGAAGGTATGCCACCAGCAGTTCAACAAGACGATAAAGGAGGTTTGCAAGAAGGCGAAAATCGACACGCCTATTACGGTAACAAAGAGCAAAGGGGTTGGCAGGGTGATTGAAATAAAGCCCAAATACGAACTCGTATGCTCTCACTCAGCGAGGCGTTCCGCAATTTCCAATCTCCACCTATCCGGGCTTCCACTCCACCAGTTAATGCTCGTATCCGGCCACAAGAGTTTACAGAGCTTGCAGAGGTATTTGCGTCTGACCGCAGAGGAAAACGCAAGGATGCTGGCGGAAAATCCATTTTTCAAATAGCGGCGCGGCGATTTTTTCTCGCGTGCGTATGCGTGTGCGCTTTATAATTATTCAAGATAATTATATATATAATTCAGCTATGAATATAAATAAAGCCAATATTTAATTTTAGCCTAATACACAATATCATTGTTTACTTAACAAAAACATATCTCTGGAAAAAGAATAAAGGGGTTTAAGGGGGAAAAGGGAAAAACCAAATGGTGTCTTTGCGTATCGCTATCGCCAATGCTGACTTTCGGCCAAATGAGAAAAGCGGGCGGTCAAAAAAAGCGAGGGGCAACCCTACTGTGATTACCCCTCGGATAAGCAGCCTTCCGGCTACCGTAACAACACTACAAATGTAGTTGCTTCTATTCGTTTGTATAACATTTTTGTTTCTTTAATTTTATCCGATTTGAGGCACTTTCTCCAGCAGTTCGAGCAATCTGTCAATCTTTCCCTCAATCGCGTCTAATCTCGCGTTTATCTCTCGCTCGTTGGGCTTTTTCTTCATCGGGTCGCCAACGCCATTTAAAAGCCATTCGTCATTTATCTGCGGGTATGCCTCCAGAATCCGCCGGGTGAACCGTGCGAGGTGGAATTTACCCGCCTTAATCTTCGACAATGACGATGGGTGTATCCCCGTCTCGCGTGAGAAAATTCTCGCGTTGCCGGAGGCGAGGGATAGGATGAGAAATTCAAGTCGTTCCTGTTCGTTCATATCTACTTGTCCTTTATAAGTTCGACAAGCTCTTTCCAGTTACCGATGTTGATAGTCTGGATGTGGTGGACTTCAACGGTAGGCTTCTGTTCCGTAGTGGCGGGTGTGGCCGGGTTTAGCATCTGGCCTTCCCCGCGGAATAGCCAGTTGAGGTTGAGTTCCGGGCATTTAACGGCAATTTTCGTTACGTTTGCCGCAGATGGGCCGTTAACTTTGATGTCGCTAATCGTTCCGTGATTCAATCCGCAGTAGTCCTCAAATTTTGTGTGTCCCATATCATATTGACTACGAGCGAATTGGACTAACCGTTGCTTAAAATTTTCCATTTACTTAAAAATTTCGTTAAAAAAATTTGGAATCAACGGAAATTCTCTTTAACTTTGCCCTCGGTTTGGTTGATACAAGTTCATTGGCACAAAGAATCCCCCTCCCCATTTGGGGTGTTACCTATCCAGCAATAACAATAAGCAGTCGTTCTTGCTTGGACTACAAAGGTAATAAAAGGAAACGAAATGTCAATGAACTTTAACCAAAATCTTAATTAAAGGTGTCACCGACCTTAACGGGAAGAAAGTACGGAGAAAGTTTTACTCCGCGTGTGGAACCCCGGCCTACATTAACTACGGGGGCGCGACCCAAGACATTACAGGGTTGCCCGATTCATCCGAAGCAAGACGGAATGCGGACGCAGCCGCCCGACGGATGAACTAAACAGGGTAAGGGACGACCAATCCTTGCGCTATATCGTAATGGGCGCGGATAATCGTTATCCGCGAGTGTTTCAAGCCCTCAACTATTTAATGAATATAGAACTCAGAGAACGATAATGAACTACAAGAAAGACTATTCCGGCAAGACTGCCGAGCGGTGGTTGGCGGAGAGGGGGTGGACGGGGTTTCTTATGACCGTTCCGATTGGAGAAACGAAATATACCTGCGCCTCCGTAAGTGATATTCTCTCCATTCGCTCGACCGCATCACAACTCAATAACGACCCGGATTGCGACCGTTCCTTCTCCGTATATACGAATATGGACGAGCGGACGATTCGTGTAACCGCAAAACCTAAACAAGATGTCTAAACTCACAGAGGAAACCGCAAAACGCCTCATCATTGCCATTGGAGACCTTCAAACCATTCTATCCTCCGTCATTACGACCGTTGACGAGCAATACGGCCCGGTTATGTCTGTCAACGAAGCTGCCGCATATTGCGGTGTCGCTCGTCAGACCATTTCGGATTGGGTACGGAAGGGGAAGATTCGCAAGGTAGAGCGTGGATTCCGGGTTGGATTCCTCCAGAGCGACCTTGACCGTTGCAGGCCCGTTCGTAGGTGATAACTCGCTAATATATGGAAAAATGAATGGAAACTCATCGCTTCGTAGGTGGTGAGAAATGCTATCGTTTGTAATTGATTATCAATATGTTAAATCTTAAAAAAATCCACCCCGCGCTATGACTTATCAAGAGGAAATTAAGGAACTTCGCAATCGTATAGAGGAATACGAAGGAATCCTTGAGAAGTTAATTACCGCACCATACTCGGATGGTGTAATCGCATCCGAAGAAGGTGATGGAATGTATCTGGTTAAGAAGCGTTCTGGCGAGAGCGTTATTCTTCCCGTTAAGCCGCAGAAAGATGGCTCGCCACTTCGCTTGTTCTTAAACACGAAGGTTATTGTTAGCAACAATTCCATCATTGGCATCCTGCCGAGCGAACTGATGGAGAAAGAGACCCCCCCCCCATTTCGACTTCATTGATTGGAGTGAAATCGGCGGCTTGAAATCACAAATCCAGAAAATCCGTGACACCGTTGAACTGCCCGTGACGCAGCAGTCTCTCTACCGAGAATATGGCCTTACGCCATCGAAGGGCATCGTCTTGTATGGGCCTCCCGGATGCGGAAAGACGATGGTCGCAAAGGCTATCGCATCGCAACTCCTCAAGGGGGTGAAACTGACAAACAACTCCTTCATCTATATGAAGGGCGGCGAAATGTTAAGCCCCTATGTCGGCGCGGCAGAAGCATCTATCAAGGCCGTATTTGACCGCGCACGGCAGAACTACAAAAAGACCAAGACAAGGAGCGTTATCTTCATTGACGAGGCGGAGGCAATTCTCCCTCGGCGCGGCTCCAGATTCTCCTCCGATGTTGACACGACCATCGTCCCCACGTTCCTTTCGGAAATGGATGGATTCGAGGGTAATGCAACATTCATTATTCTTGCTACAAACTTCCTCGGCCAGCTTGACGAGGCTGTTATTCGGCCCGGTCGCATCGACCTTTCAGTTGAGATAGGCCGACCCGATAAGGATGATGTTGAGGACATCTTCAATATATACCTATCAGCCACCAAGACCAACGGGAGTAGCAAAGAGCTTGCAAAGTCCGCCGCAGAAATTCTTACCGATGCGAGAAAGAAAGACATTTCTGGTGCGCTCGTCAAGAATATCGTGGAGAAGGCCGCACTCATCGCCATCAAACGAGAGGCGACCGGCAAGAAGGCTGAAAAGGGAATCACTTTGAACGATATTAGAACCGCCTTAACTATCTAATGCTATGTCTGGTGTAACTCAACTATTCAAGAAGGCAGAGGAGAAGCCGCAGCAGAACAAAGACCTCGCAGCGGAGTTTGAGGCACTTAAATCGAGGCCAATACAAAGGGCAGAGGAATGGACAATTGTCAATAGGCGGCTCGTCGTTGGTTGTGGGTGCGGAGGCGGAGGGACGGACATCCACATCGCCTTGCCCGGAAACCATCCCGGATTAGAATATGAAGTCTATTCGCGTCTGGATAGTGATGATTTGCGAGAACTCAAGAAGCAATATCCAGATGCCGTGATAATGAAAGGACACGCCCCGTCCGGCGTGACAGACCGCTATAACCCCCGTGATTACATAAGAGTTGGCCTATGACGCGATTGGAGTATATAGTGTTTGTCTCATTATGTGCGGCGAGCATATCCTATACAATCACTTGGGCTGGGATTTTTAGCAAGTTGAGAGAGGCCGTTGGCAAAATGGGAGGATGGTTCGATGACCTAATACATTGTCCGTATTGCTTCTGCCACTATGTGATTTTGGTAATTATGCTTACCACCAGACACATTGGTGATTACCTCATTCGGATAACAAATGTCGGAATTTACGACTTCATTTTCACTTGGTTTGTGATTGTTTGCATAACAAGCCTCCTACACGCGGTAATGCTTATCGCATATAAGCCCGTTGCGGAGGTGGAAACCTTTAGGAAATTGAAAGCCAAAAGAAGTAGCAATGGAACTCAATAAGGTTTATCTGGGCGATTCCCTTGAAATAGCGAGGACAATCCCCGATAACTTTCTGGATTGCGTTGTTACTTCGCCTCCCTATTATGCGCTCCGCGATTACGGTCACGAAGGACAGATAGGGCTTGAGAAAACGCCGGAGGCGTACATCGAAAAACTCGTTAGTCTTTTCCGCGAAATCCGCAGGGCTTTGAAACCAAACGGCACTTGCTGGGTGAACCTCGGAGATTGCTATGCTGGAAGCGGAAAAGGGCAGAACGGGAACGGTAGGCATAGCAACGGCGGAAAGCAAGATACCAACGCGGGTGCGATTGTGGGTGGGCTTCCGAGAGGCGTAACCGGGGGGGGGTATAAAGAGCAAAGACCTCATCGGTATTCCGTGGATGTTCGCATTTGCTATGAGGGCAGATGGCTGGTATCTGCGCCAAGACATCATCTGGTCGAAGCCTAATCCGATGCCGGAATCCGTCAAGGATAGGTGTACAAAATCCCACGAATACATCTTCCTGTTCTCAAAGAGCGACAAGTATTTCTTTGACCACGAAGCGATAATGGAGCCGTGCGCAGACCAAGAGAGAACAAATTATCAATCCGGCTCCAGAACATTTAAGCCGAAGGTCAAGAAGGGGCATAAGTTCGGTGGCAACAAGTACGGAAAATCCGATGACCCGCACTTCGCAAGATACTCCGGCAAAGACTATGTGCCACGCACTAAGAACGTGCAGTATGACGGTCAAAGACCTAATTCGATGCACCTACGCAGGGAGGATGGTCTGCCGGACGATGAATACACCGTGAGAAATAAGCGGAGTGTATGGTCGGTAAATGTTCAGCCTACGCGGGAGGCGCATTTCGCCACCTATCCGCAGAAACTAATCCAACCGTGCATCCTTGCTGGTTGCCCCGAAGGTGGTGTTATTCTCGACCCCTTTATGGGTAGCGGGACTACGGGGATTGTGGCACGAAAACTCAACCGCAACTACATCGGAATAGAGTTGAATCCAGAATATCAAAAGATGGCAACGAGGCGGATATTCAACGAGGGAGAAAACCTATTCAACCAAGCAGAATAATTCACTAAATCTAATCCTTATGGCAAACATCAATGACAACGAGCCTCGGAGCGACACGCAGCGGGCGAGAATCCTCGCGTTCCTCCAGAGCGGAGGTAAGCTGACCTCACAAGAGGCGTTACGCAGATTCGGATGCGCCCGCCTCGCCTCCAGAATCACCGACATCCAGCAGAAGAATGGAATCGAAGTCAAGCGCAAGAAGATTCAAGTTTCGACCGCAGACGGTGGTACGGCTTGGGTCGCGCAGTATTGGATAGAGCAATAATCTGGGGCGAAGTGGCTGACCTGCCGTGTTTTTTCATTACTTTTTCACGGTCTCTCCGCCCCTTTTCTTGAAACACCATAAAATCAAATACTATGAGCCTCGAAGTTCTTGACCGGGTTAAGATAGCCCGGCAAAATGGGGGGGGTATGAATACGGAACCGTTGCGGCTATTTCGACATCCGCTTTTGACGGTACGCCGCTTTACATCGTAGATTTTGAAGCAAAGAGCCTCACCCTCACGGAAGAATCACTAATCAAGGTGCGCCGTAGGACGCGAAAACCTAAAAACTAACAAATGTCAGAAGAAAAGAAGAATCTCGAACTATACAATAGGGTTCGTGAAGTGCCGAACGAGGCGCAGAAGCCTATCCAAGCTGGAAGGCTTAAAGGGAAAACCGACATCAATCCGATGTGGCGAATCCAGACCCTCACGAAAGAGTTTGGCCCGGCTGGGGTTGGTTGGTACACCGAAGTGGAGAAACAATGGACGGAGACAGTCGGTTCGGAAAGGGCGGTTTACCTCGAAGTTCATCTATTCACGAAAACGGCTAACGGGTGGAGCGCACCCATCGTAGGATTTGGCGGCGCAATGGTCGCAGCACAAGAGAAAAACGGAATTTTCGTGGATGACGATGCGCTAAAGAAGGCGTACACGGACGCGCTCTCGCAATGTTGTAGAAGCCTCGGTATCGGAGCAAACGTGTATTGGGAAGCCGATGTATCGAAGTACCAGCAGGAGAAGGCCATCGAAGAATCGCGTGATGCGGCAATCGAATATATCAACGGTTGTAGCACACAGGAAATGCTGAACGCAGCTTGGGAACACTACAAGCAATGGTTCGGCAACGACAAGGAGTTTAAACTCGCCTTCACTAAGAGGCAAAGAGAAGTATCCGCAAAATGAAACTCATAAAGAACGAAAAAGTATTTTTCAGCGAACAGGCGCATATCTACCTCAACGAGAATGGTGACGAGTTAATCGGTGTGACATCGTTGATGCGCAAGCACGGGCTTGGGGCGGATTATTCCGGCATCCCGGAAGCCACGCTCCGCAGGGCTGCGGAAGAAGGAACGGCACTCCATAAAGAGATTGAGGACTACGAAACGGGACAGGCCGTTCTTATTTCTCCGCTCATCCAAGCGTACCAAAAGCTCGGATTGAAGTGCGTTGCGGTCGAATACCTTGTCAGCGATGACACGACCGTTGCCTCATCCATTGATGGCGTGTACGAAGGCTCGAAAAAGAACACCGTTATTCTGGTGGACTTCAAGAGTACCCAGAAACTTCATACCCACGCCCTCGAATCTCAGCTATCAATCTACAAAGTCCTGTTCGAGCGGCAGAATCCGAAAATCAAGGTTGAGGGTTTGTACTGCTTGCATCTTGATAAGAAAACCAAGAAGATTAAGGGCTTCTATCCAGTCAAAGACCTCGGCTCGGAATGGGTGGATGAACTCATCGCTTGCGAAAGAGAGGGCCGAGTATTCGTGGATATGTCCGAGCAGCCACAAGCATCGCTTGTTCTGTCCGACGACGAAATCTCCGAAGTGGTCGCCAAAGCCGCAAGGGTTGACGAACTCAAGGCTACCGTCAAGGCTCTGGAGGATGCGCTTAAAACCTACTACGACAAGGTATGCGACTATATGGTTGCGAACAACCTTACGGAACTCGCAACGGATGGCGGCAAGTTCGTTCTCCGCAAGGCGAGCAGCCGAAGCCAGATAGATAAGGCGAAACTCGAAAAGATTGCGCCGGAACTGGTTACGCAATGCTCAAAGACTGTGAATGTGGCCGCGTCCGTATCTTTCAAACCCGACAAGGATGGCGAGTAAGAAAGTATCGGACAAGCCTAAAAAGCCAAGATGGAGGCCAAAGCCCACGATAACCTATGGCAATCCGCTCAAGACCATCGAGCAGTTGGAGCGCGAGAACCAACCGTGGGTGATAGCCCGCTTCCCCGTCCGCGCAAGGTTCGTGGAGGGCGAGATTGGCTACTGCTACGAAATCCTCCTGTTTCAGACGATAGACAGGGATGAGCCAAACGACAACTTCACGATGAGTCGCGAGGAGTTCCGCGAGGTGCTTCGTAAGTATGGGCTTACCTGCCATTATAGAGCGTCAAGATATGGCGAAATCTACGCGAAGGACAATCGCTTGAGGGAACTTACCAAGTTGCTGCAAAAGTCGCAGAATCGGCAAAAGAATACCCTTAAGGCGATTCGCCAGAAGCAGTACGATTTAACCGATGCCGCCTCAAGAGCCTCCGACCCGGCAGAAAAGGAACGGTTGAGGGTCGAGAGGGACTTAAAACGTAAGGAGGCGGAGGCGTTCGAGAAAAAGATGAAACTCTTTCATAAAGGCTTCTGTCAAGAACATAACATCATAATCTACCAGTTTTAACAATGAGTGTAAACAAAGTAATTCTTTTAGGAAACCTAACCTCCGACCCGCAGGTTCGAGTGGTGGGTCAATCCCAAGTCGCCACGTTCGGCCTTGCAACCAACGAGCGGTTCAAAAAAGCAGACGGTACGATTGTCGAAAACACAGAGTTCCACAACATTGAACTCTGGGGTAACGCGGGGGTGATACAGTACCTCCGAAAAGGAACTCCCGTCTTTATCGAGGGTTCTATAAAAACCGACAAGTGGCAAGACCAGAACGGCCAGAACCATTCTGTGACGAAAATCAGAGCCGCTACCCTTCAACTCGTTGGCAACAAGCCGCAACAGGCTGCGCCGCAGCAGCAGTATCCTCCATACCCGCAGTACCAGCAATCCGCTCCGCCGCAGGGCTATCCTGGCGCACCGCAGCCGGGCTACCAGCAATCCTATGGCGCGGTAGCACAACCACAGATGCCGCCGCAGCAGCAAGTGCCGCCTATGCCACAGGGCGCACCGTTCCCTCCCCAGCAACAGGCAGCACCTATGCCTCCGGCCGCACCTCCGGGCCAGCCGAGTATGGCGCAGCAGCTTGACCCGAACAACTATCCCGGCGATTTGCCCTTTGATTAACCTGCTAACCCTTTGCATATCACCCCTTGAAACTAAACCTCCTCAACACCACGCACGGCTTGATGCCGCTCTGCGATGAGGATTACGAAGCGAAGAAGAAATTGAAGAACGGAGAGGTTTACGAAGCAGAAATAAAACTGGTTCGCAACTACAAGTTCCACAAAAAATTCTTCGCCCTCATATCCGCCGGATATTCTTTACTGCCGGAGCGCACTCAAAACGGTTTTCGCTCCACGGAGGGATTTCGCGCATATTGCATCGTGGCGGCTGGTTTCTACGAACTATACTACAATCCAAGATTGAAGGAGTTTGTGGAGATACCGAAATCTTTGAAGTTTTCTTCGATGGATAACGCGGAGTTTGAGGAGGTTTACGAAAGGGTCAAGGATGTAATTTTCGGCTTACTCGGTAGCCGTATCACCGAGGAACAATTCAACACCATTTTATCAAACTTCTGATGAACCGCAACATCGGCGAACGTATTTCGTGGGAGGGTGTATCACGATTCCTTTCGGGCGAAATCACGGGCTTTCATAAGCACGGGTATATGGTACGGCTCGACAACGGAAAGTATGTCGTAGTTGCGGAAGAATCAATCCTAACACCTAACAACAATGGAAGAAATCAAAAATGAGGCTTTGAAAGCCAAGAACGAAACTGAAAACGTGGAAATGGGGGGGGTAAGACGATGAAACCCGAAGTCAAGAATGACTTTCTCGTAGAAATCACACCGCACGTTGAGGCTATTCTGGAAATAGCACAGAAGTACAAAGAGGAAGGAAAAGAGGCTTCCGCTATCCTTCTCGCTGGCGATGGCAACCGCCATACTACGATGGTTCACGGCAGGGGTGGAGACCTTCGCTATCTTATGTTCGAGGCGTTCACGGATGAGAAGCCGCACGAGAGGATGTTTATGGATGTCGCAAAACTGATTGCCATTCGCGGTATCGCTGGTGATATGTTTGGCGGCATAGAGAGAAAGCAGAATAATGACCGCGAAGGAACTGGCAAGCAAGATTGACCCGTTGTTCGGGCAGATAATGGAAATAATGCGCGAGGCGGAGGCTTCCGGGCTGCAAATAGCGGCCATCCTCTACGCCGGAGCGGTAAATGAGAACAACCAGATTGAAATGTATTCGGCTGGTGGTGGAAGCGCGGAGATAATGGCAAGTATGCTCGTCTCTTTCGGGACTGTTGATTGCCCCTCTGGAAAGGGGGTTCTTATCGAAGCATTACGCGGTATCTACGATGCGGAAGTCAAGGCGGGCAAAGTGCCGCCTATGGTTTTCCACCGCAAAGACGGATTGCCGAATTAGTGGGCGCGGCCAGAATTTTAACATCAACCAAATAACACTCTTACCCGGAGATTTGGGGATGTGATGTGTGTGGGGTTCGCGCCCTTTTTTGAGATAGACCTTTGCTTTTCGTGTTGCTTTAGTTTTGTATAGGGTGGCCGATGGCGATGCGCGGGTACTGGCACGGTACGCGGTCTTGGGTAGGTTCGTAATAAGGCTTGTCGGATGCCCTGTTAAGATTCGACCGACAAGCTGGAGTGGGTGGTCGGCCTAATAATCATACATCCATTACGGGCAGTTGCTGGCGGCGGGGAACAGACCCGCTTTTGCGCAGGTGGCGGAATTGGCAGACGCGCTGGCCCAAGGAGCCAGTTCTACGGAGTGAGGGTTCGATTCCCTCCCTGCGCACACAGGGGAGAGGTAATAACAATTATTTCTATCAACGTTAGTTCGCAAGGCGGTGAAAACTCCCCCACCGCCAAACCGGGGATAGCTGGGTGCGGGGGTAGTAGGATGTTGCCATAACGTATTTATTCCCCGTAGGTTCGATTCCTGCTATCTCCACCAATGTTGTTACACTAAATGTTAATGCCTTATGAGTAAAGAGCAAAAGCCGTATTCCGATGCGGAATGGCAGGAAATGAAGAAGATGCGCGAACAAGGTGCAAAGTTTTCGGAGATAGCCCAGATGTTCGGGCGCACCGAGGGCGCGGTAAGTATGAAGTTTTATAGCGAGGCCAAGAAGCAGAAGGTGTCCGAGGGGGGGGGTAGAACCCCGGTAGATACCGTCACGGCCCACGACCCCGCGATGTTTCGTGGCGAGAACGCAAATGTTCATCAAGTTGGTAAGATTGATTTCATCGCGCTCCAATACTATCTTTGGCAGAAGTTCAAGAGTTGTCGTGGCGGACAAAACGCTGATGGCATCATCGGAATCGCGCTCTGCCCCATCGCGTCCAATTGCGAGGTAAACCTTATGTTTTCTGATGGAACGGCACAAAATTTCACGATTTGTCCGCAGGATGGGCTTTACTTCATCGCCGACTTCGCAAATGCAATAAATATGGCACTCGCCAAGAAGCAGTATAAGAAGCCCGTCCAGAATGCTTCTGTGCTTGCGAAAGCAAAGACGCTCAACGACTTCACGCCTCGCCAGATAATCAAACACCTTCACGACATCGGATTCCGCATCGAGGATGGCGAGTTGGTTTTGATTGAGAAGAAGAAAATCAACATCCATAGCATACTAACTGAGGAATGATGAAAACGGTTCGCAAGTGGGTAATCTTCATTCTCGCCCTCCTGTGCGGGGCATCCCTTTTCTCATACATCTGCGGATTAGAGGAGGGGCTGAAAGAGAATTGGATGGTGCTTGTCTGTATCGCAAGCGGTGGCCTGTGCTACGGCTTGTGTATGTACTGGAGCAAGCGAGGAAAGCTGCCGGATGATATGTTGAACGAAAAGAACGATATGGCGTGAAATACATAGCATATACGGATGGTTACTTCGATATGGGCGACCGCGTTGGTGCTTCCGCCTGTATCATCTTGAGCGAGGATAAGTCAAGGGTTCTGCATCGGTGGGTAAAGGCCAGACGGTGCAAGGATAACGGCAAGCAGCAACTCAACAACGAACAGGAGTTGGGTGCTTTCGTCCATACGGTGCAAGCCATTCCAGACGGAAGCACGGTGCATATCCTCTCTGATTCTATGTATTGCGTAAAGGTGCTTGGTGGTGTATGGAAGGCCAAGACCAACGAGAACATAATCAAGGTCTATACCGACACCGTAAAGCGCAAGAATCTTACCGTCACGACCGAATGGGTGCGCGGTCATAGCGGCGACACCTATAACGAGGCTGCGGACGGTTTGTGTAATTGGCTGGCGGATTACCTGCGCAAGTCTGGTAAGAACGTGCTGGCGTGGAAAGAAGGAACAATAGAATAACACGGCAATGGAAAGACAATTGGAAATCATAGCCTATCTTCTGGCTCGGAGCATTTCTCTCCAGACGGGAGAGGCGATTAACGAAATCATCGCGGATGCGGTTGCTGCAACAGAGGGGGCAGCGGTGGAGGTTACGGACGATTCCGTCGAAAAAGTCTATAAGCAATATCCAACGAAATGCCCGATTCGCGGTACGGCTACGGGTAAATGCGCAAAGAACAAGGCGCAGATTCGTAAGCTGCTGAAAGACCATACGGCAGACGAATTGGTGTGCATCATCGACCGATATGTGCGCGAGTGCGTAGATGCTCAAATCTTCATCAAGAATTTCGGAACGTTCCTCAACCAGCTTCCAGATTACGGGGAGGATGTGCGAAGCGGCTTCTTCGCCGCCGCAGGGTCGAGACCTCAACCGCAGTAGCAGATGATTCACGAACCTTCGATTAGGCAATGGTTCAGTCTCTTTAAGGAGGATAACCCGCTCGTTGAAGTTCGCGTCCTCGGTTCTGGAAAAAAGACATTCTCCGGCTATTTCGAGGATGTAGATAGCCTTATCAATGCCATCCGTCCGTATGACGGTTTCGGCATCTACGCCACCATCAACGCAATCAAGCAATCGTGCTGGGGGCGTAGCCAGACGAACCAGATGATGCAGTCGCCGAAGTCAACAACCTCGGACACGGACATCGACTATCGGACTACCCTACTGATTGACATTGACCCGAAGCGGCCTTCCGACACGAACGCATCGGACGACGAGGTGCGAGGTGCTTATGCACTCGCCGCGCAGGTGTATAGGTTCTTGGATTCTCAAGGGTTCGAGAAACCAGTTGTTGCGTTTTCGGCAAACGGATACCATCTGCTCTACAAGATATACCTCGCCAACACGGTAGAGAACGCGAATCTTGTGCGAGACTTGCTCCTTGCGCTGGATATGCTATTCAGCAACGATACGGCGAACATCGACACCTCCGTGTTCAACGCAAGCCGAATCTCCAAGCTGATTGGCACAACTTCAAACAAGGGCGTGAACACGGCGGAGAGGCCGCAGCGAATCTCGCAGTTCGTGAAAGTGCCGGACGAGTTCAAGATAACCGACAAGGCGTATCTCCAGAAGGTCGCGGCTATGCTTCCGAAGCCGGAGCAACCGAGTAGGCAGAACGGCTTTACGAGGGAGGATTTCGACCTTGACAACTTTGTGAACGCGCACAACATCCACATCGTGAAGCGAGGGAGGTTTCAAGGTGGCGAGAAGCTGGTTCTTGAGTGCTGCCCGTTCGACCCGAATCACAAAGCCCCGGATGCCGCCCTGTTCAAACTCGACACCGGGGCTATCGGATTCAAGTGCCTCCACAACTCTTGCCAGCACTACACTTGGCACGACTTTAGGCTTCACTTCGACCCCACCGCCTACGACCGCCAATTCCGCGAGGAACACCGTCAAAAACGAGTTTACAACTCGCAGATGGTACGGCAACCCATCGAACCCATAAAAGAGGACGAGAGGGGCAAGATTTGGCTCTCTATGAGCGATATTAAATGGGTTGACCCATCGCAGGTTGTCTGCATACCGTCCGGCATAACGGAACTCGACCGCAAAATGATGGGGTTCGCGCTCGGTGATGTGACAATTCTTTCCGGGCTATCCGGCTCCGGCAAAACAACCATTCTCGACCACTTCATCCTCAACGCGGTTCAGCGCGGCTTCCCAACTGCCTGTTTCTCCGGCGAGTTACAAGGATTCCGCTTTCAGTCGTGGCTCGACCAGATGGCTGCTGGAAAATCAAACGTTGTTGCAAAACAAGGCTTTGATAATCTTTATTACGCGCCGAAGGCCGTGAGCGAGAAAATCAATGCGTGGCTGGACGGGAAGTTTTGGCTATACAACAACGACTACGGCGAGCAATGGGGGTTGCTCTTTGAGAAAATCAAGGAGGTAGTATCAGAGAAAGGTGTAAAGTTCGTTCTAATCGACAACCTTATGGCCCTCGACCTTGACGAACAGATTGGTTCTTCAAACGAGCGCGAGACGAGGCTTATCAAGGACTTAAAGACATTTGCGAAGAAGGAATCCATACACATCCTCCTTGTCTGCCACCCACGAAAGGAACAATCGTTCCAGCTTCTCCGAAAGGAATCCATAGCCGGAACTGCAAACCTTACGAACCTGTGTGACAACCTCCTTATCTCGCACCGTGTAGGTAACGACTTCGAGCGAAGGGCGCGTGACTTTTTCGGGTCTGCGAAGGTGCTTGAAATGATGGACTACGATGTCGTGGTGGAGATAGCCAAGAATCGCTCTATGGGTATCGTTGACACTCTCATCGGTCTATTCTATGAACGGGAATCGAGGCGCATCAAGAACGAGAAGGCCGAGAACATTATCTACGGATGGGACGATGCGCCGACCATCTACCAAGAAGAAGAATTTGACGATTTACCCCTTTAGTATGAAAGAAGAAATTAGAAATATCTGTAAGGACGCAATCGAGGTATGGGGCATTGAGCCGCAAGCGAGAATCGCGGAGGAAGAAGCCGCAGAGCTGATTGTGGCACTTGAACACTTCCGCCGTGGACGCGCCACGATGGATGAGGTTCGGACTGAGATTGCCGACATACTCATAACCGCAACCCAGCTTGCCATAATCTTTGGCGAAGATGAGGTTTCTGCGGAGTTCAACCGTAAACTCGCTCGCCTGAAAGCGAGAATCGAAGAATCAAAAAGAAACATCAATAAACGCAATTAACGACTATGAACAAAGAACTGCTTTCTGCAAAAAAGGAGTACCGCGAGGCTGGAAGGGCTGTACGCGAAGTGCTTGTTAGAATCTTCGGCGAAGAAGTGAAAAACCCCGCGTTCGACCCGGACGATGTTGTGTGGGTTGACCTCGGATTGCCATCTGGTCGCCTCTGGGCGAAAGAGAACGTGGAGGGTTATTTCAAGTTTGACGAAGCCGTTGAGAAGTTCGGCGAATACCTCCCGATGCCCTCTGCCTTCGTGGAATTGATTGAGAACTGCCAAGTGGAATGGAATGGTGATAAGAAAGGGCTTGAAGTGACCGGGCCTAACGGAAAATCCATCTTCTTCCCCGCTCTCGGCTACGTTCCTGTTGGTGGTGACACTCCGAAGAACATTGGTTATGAGGGCAACTATTGGTCTCGGATGCCGTATCTGCCCAAATCTAAGTCGTTCGCTCCGAGCTCGCAGACCTTCGCCCGGAGCTTGGGCTTCAGTTCCGGCTACGTTCGCCCGCTGTACAACTTCAACCGTGCTTACGGTTTCTCGGTGCGGCCCGCCAAAGAATTAAGTTAGAGCCTTTAACTCCGCCGCACCATTTTAAGGGGCGGCGGTTGGCTTTGCCAATCTCAACACGACCGTAGTAAATACGGGGTATAACGAACTTGCTTGAAGCAAGGTATTTCTTTAGGGCGCGTATCGGATAGTAAATAGTTTCGGGTTGGCGGTGAAACAAGCGCCCCTCCGCCGATAACCCGAATACTGCAAAAGGAGGTGAAAAATGAGCAAGAAATGTTGCGGTTCCTGCAAGTATCACGACGGTCAGAACAACCGATGCAGGAAGCACGATGGCGACCCAAACTATAAGCAGATAATCTTCGCGTATCTGGATGCCTGTGATGACTTCGATTGGAACTTATGATTGCCATTTACATCATCATATCGCTTCTCAACGTGTTTCTACACATTGTTAGAAGCATACTTGTTATTAAGGCGAGTAAGGCGATTGCCTCTCTCGCAAATTGTATCTGCTACACATTCTCCGCTATCGTGATAAAGTTCATCGCCGAAACGGATTTATGGGTAGCCATTTTAGTGCAAGCCTCAACCAACTATGTCGGCTGCTATCTGGCGATGTGGTTTTGCGATTGGTGGCTTGGGAGAAATAAATAAAGGCCGTATGAATGAAACACACGGAGAGTTGATTAGATGCCCTAAGTGCGGAACGGTACAGGGCGCGGTAGTGGTACACACCGTACCGTTTTTTACATACGCTCATACTTGCGAACATTGCGGGTACGAGATAATGGAATCCGAATGGGAGAAAGTAGATTTTTGATTGAATAACTATGAGAAAACGACTTTATCGAATCGCGGTTCTGCGAATCCTTGCCTCTATGGTTGGTAGCGGAAACCAATTCTCTTACAAAGGCAAAGCCTGTCAAACACCAAGAGACTATTTGTTCTGCGCGATGACATTCGCAGACGAGTATGTTAAACAAATGAAGCACGATGGAAGAAAAGAAACCAATCCTGTTAACGGAGGAGGCGTGGCGGAGTAGTCAGCTTTCAATTGCGAGGTTCTACGGGAGTATCAACTTCAACGGATGCAAGTACATCATCGTTGACAAGAAGGGGCGCGACCTATTTGAGTGTTCCGCAGAGGCGGTACGCGCCGGGCGAGACAAGGCGATAGAGCCGGGCGAGCCAGCCGACCTTATCCGTGAGGAGTTCAAGTCAATCTACAAGAATCTCGGACGCGATGCGTTCATCAAGGTTCTGGAGGAACACCCAGAAATCAATAGCGCGGCTCAGATGCGACAGATTGTAGCGAAAGAAGGCAATGAATAAGAAGTTAAGATTACTCGTTACGGGAAAGTGCAACAATAATTGTCCGCTCTGCTGCAACAATAGGTTCAACATTTCGGAGATTCCCGTCGTTGACAACATTATGCGGTATGAGGAAATCAACATTACGGGAGGGGAACCGTTGTTATACCCGGAGAGGCTGTTTTGTTTGTTGCAATACATCAACGAGGGACGGATATATACGGGGAACGCACCGACAATCTATCTCTACACATCAATCCTCCCCACGCCGGACATCTACGGGCCTATTCTCCAGTATTTGAGCGGAATCTGCTATACCCCGCACGACAGGGCTGCGGCAAAGCTATTTGCCAGAGAAGCCTACAAGATTAGCACGTTCGCAAAACTGCTTCCAGTTCACGCGCTCCGCTCGCTACGCCTCAACATCTTCCCGGAAGTCGAGGATGTCTTGCTGGATGCGGAAACGGATTTCCCAGACTGGAAGGTTAAGAGGATGCAATGGATAAAAGATTGCCCCGTGCCGGATGGCGAGGACTTCCGAAGAATAATGCACCCGTTTTAATGTGGAATAGCGCAGAGAAATACAAACCCGATGCTGGGCGACCCGTCTGGGCGATACTCTCCCACGGCTTCGCCGTTTGCGTCCGTGCTGAATGGGATGGTAGCAATTGGATTGTGAACGGAAAGCCGTGCGGGGATGTATTTGCTTGGCGATACCCGCATCCGTATGAGAAAATATGACAAAGAGGAAGAAAGTTGAGAAGGAGCCAGAATCGCTCACGCGCCAATTGGAGTCTTATGTCGCAGAGATTGTTGAGGAATGGGAATACGCAACGGGACTTCGGATAGAGTGCATTGAAATAAGGCATCGTAGGGCTATCGGCTTCAACCAGAAGGAAAGAATCACCGTTAATGTAATAACCGAATAATGAAACTAACACTACTAATTTGCGCCTTGTCGTTTGCCGTTGTGGTAATAGCAATCGGCATTATTATCTGGGTCAAGGGCGCACGAATGATTGTTGAGGCGGAGCAGAGAAAGACCGACCTCGACACTATCTATGGTGGGCTAATGCGCAAGCAGCGAGACCTCGACTTGTGGGAGAAGCAGCTTCGCACCTCGACCACAGACTTTGCTTCGTCCAAGAAAATCTGGGCGAACTATGTTGTTGACGATGGCAATGAGGACGAACACAGAATCTACAAGGCCCTCGCTATCAAACTTGGATATGCGGTTATGAAGTTCTTTGGAGACCGTGTTCGTGTAACGGAGAAGGATGATGGCCGCAAGGTTTTTTCTTTGGAAGTTAATATAATTCCGTTCTATGCCGAATCAAAGAAATAACGACCATCTCACAATCCGCATTATGGATGGACGGAAGCGTAACAACAGACACATTGTAGTCAATGCAATCTGCGCCGTTTTGATGGCATTTAACTCCGGGATGGAAATAGGTCAATACAGGATTATCACGGGGTGTGTATATGGTGTAATATCCATTGCTTTTGGTGTCTTGTCGTACCTTCAATTGCGCGACCAATATGGCAACTGAAACGAGAGAGGTGGCACTCGGAACGCTCGTTTGCGGTTTCGACGAGGAAACGGCTGATATAATCCGCCGGAAGCTGGTAGGCGTACAGATGCTCGCTTGCGTCCAGAACAACCTTATGGACGACATACAGGCGATTCTGCGCGAAAAGAAAAAACTCAAGTTTGAGGTCAAGCGCAATATGGGTGAAATCAAGCGGCTTGTGATGAGGAATATGGGAAACAACACGTTCCTCGGAAAGTTGTCCCAAGAAGCACTTGATGTCTATTTTGAGGACTACGAAAAACTTGAGGCGTGGATATATGATTTTTTGAAGCAATGAAGGATGCGCCAAAACTATTTGAACTATGACAAGCAAAGAAGAATACTTGGTGAGAAAGTACACCGAACACACGAGTGTGGCAAATAGGGAAAGAATTGCCGCAAATAAGGCCCTTGAGTGCCTGTCCGAGTGTGCCCCGCACAAGGTCGGAGATGTCGTCAGGTGGGTGGAAACCAACAGAAGAAAGAATGTTGGAAGCACTTGGCATCCCAAGTTAGAGGCGTTGCCGGACAGGGAACACAAAGCCGTAGTGACGCGGATTATTCCGTCCGTGTTCGAGTTCAAGGGCGAAACCACCGTATCGTACAAGTATGAGTTTTCCCCGATTAAAAAGGACGGAGGTATTGCGAACACATCAACCTATCCGAGAAGTGGCTATGAGTGGACGGGCGAACACATTGATATTTGATAATAGCAAGGAATAATATGACCTGGTATTGGATTTTGATTTTCGTAGTTGCACACCTTATCCTCTGGATTCTCTGCTCACTATGGTGTTATCACGATATTGATGAGGGTTGCGGAGATATTGATTACTCCGTATTCGCTGGTTGCTTTTGGCCTATAATGTTCCCAATTCTTATTGTCCGTAGGATGATGAGGTTAATTCTCAAGGAGGAATAATATGACTTGGCTCGGAATAGCAATAGTGATTGCTGGGATTTTTATTGATGACGGATTAACAAACGTTGCAAAGGCAATCGCCTACCTCGCTGACAAAATCAAGGAAGATAAGCGCAACTAACATTGTTTTGATATGGAAGAAATGAAACACCAAGACGGTTACGCGCCGTCTGAAAGCGACACAAAGAAGCTGAACGAATTTATGTCTTGGCTCGCATCAAACGGATACAAAGGCATCGTGCTTATCCATAAGGATGATGTCGGAGTTTCGTGGGTTAGCGAAAATAGCATTGACGATGTAAGGCATCACATTATCAACGCCCTCGGTCATATTATGCGAGAGTCCGAGGATGTTGCGAGAATGCTTCTACACGGTATGGATGCAGCTCTTGAACAAATTAAAAACGCATAGCGAAGGTTTCGATGTTATGGGAATTATTATGCCGATTATAAAAGATGAGATAATGGTTATCCATAAGGGGGAAATCGCACAAAAATGAAGAAGAAATTTAACCTTGAAGGTTGGCTTTCGGATAAGAGCCAAAAGTTAGTTACATCACACGGAGAGCAAGCCAAGATTGTGTTTACGGAGGGTATGGGTACAACACCTATTCTCGCCGTTATATGGGATGGCGACACAACCGATTCCGCTTGGTTTACAAAGGATGGAAAGTCGTATGATGGCGGATGCGAACTATTATTTGCAGATAAGGAGCCGGATATGTTAGATTTCGAGAAGGCGATTGAGGAGATGTGTTGCAAGTTTGAGAACGATGTATCCTTTGAGCAAATGATTCCGTTCCGAAAGGAGTGCGCCAAGAAACTTCTCGACCTTGCGAGGGAGCTTTTAACGAACGAGATTCTAAAAAGCGATGTCTTTCTCGGACAAAGGGATGCGGATATTTATGAAAAAGGAAAAGCGGATGGCATCGCGGAAACCGAAGCGAAATATAAGAATAGTGAAACCGCAACCTTCACACGGGAGGATTTCGACAAGGAGATTGAGATTGCGGAAGAACGTGGAAAACGAATCGCCAAGATGTCACTTCCGATGTGGAGATATACACCCTGCCACTTTAGTGACGGAATCCACTACATCGTAGTTGATTACGGCTTTGGCCCCGTCCCGTGTTTTGTGTACCACGATATGTTTATTCCAGTTAGAGAACTACTTAATCTTGAACGCGCGAATGATTAACAACATTGTATTTCAATCTCTGGTAATAGGAGACCTTGTTTTATTGGGACTCGCACTACTTAAGTACATAGGAGATGATTAGGCGACCCCACCCGTTATCGCGATTAAACCGATAGAATAACCAAATATGAGTAAGTATTGCACACTCAAAGACCGACCGATTTCGGTTGCCACAACTCTTGACGGTCGAGAGGAGGTTTGGGGCGGTTGTATGCTCTACGGAGTATGGCACAAGTGTGAGAACTGCCCGAATGTAATCGAGGTCGGAAACGCGAGTTATAGCGCAAGCAAAGCCGAGGAATCCGCAAAGAAAGCCTGTCCCGATGATGGCTTCGGCGGTAATTCGCAACACATCGGTTTGTACCGAAAGGCGTTCGTGGATGGGTACGGAAAAGCCGAAAAGGAATACATCGAACTCGCCAAACTCTGGGTGGATTCCGGGAATGTGAACATAATGTCGTTTGAACGATTTTTACAGTTAAAAGATGAAGAAAGCAGAAAAGCCAAAACCGATTCAAGAGCCGATTGAAAGATTCCAACATCGCCTTGCGTGTAAGAATCTCGGATATTCGGGAAATTGCTATAAACGGAGCGGATGGACGAACATTGGTGGCGGTGCTTGCCACCTGTCGCTCGGCTGCAACGGTGAGTGTCGCAGAATGAAAATCTGGGACACCCAACACGGATTCAAGGGTATGGAATTTAAGTTAAGGGAAATGTTATGAGAGCAAAAGATTTGATGGTTGGGGACTTGGTGAACATCTATGTTTTCCCCAACAACGCGCCACAAGAAAAGGATTTGTTTCCGGCGAAAATCTGGTCGATAATCACCGAAACATATTCGGAGGACGATGCGACCGTAGAGTGTACGTTCGCAGGGAAGGATGGTAAGGAGGTTTTTGCATCGCGCCCATCGGACACTTGCTTCCCGATTCCGCTCACGAAAGATATTCTGGAAAAAAGCGGATTCAAGAGAGAAGGCCCAGCTCCGCAAGGGTTGCAAATCTGGGCCGTGTACGCAAGTGGGAGGCGTTTCAAGGTTTTTGAGTGGGTTAGGTCTGGGAAATTCGGCATCGAAAAATTCAATATCCAATTCGTACACGAATTGCAACACTTACTCAACCTTGAACACATAGACTTGAAGATTCGGCTATGAGCAAACAGGAGATAGTTGATGCGGCGACATTGATTTCGCCCGTAATTGAATGGCTAAACGCAAACTACGACCCGCATACGATTATCGTTATCCAGAACGATAGGTTTGACATCTATCGCGGAGAAATGGGTGGCGGAATCGGATATTTCAAAAAGCAAGAGTAGTATGGAAAGAGAGTATAGGGTCATTGACCGCAAGACCTACCCCGCGAAACTACCAGACAGGGGTTGTCCGACGGTTCGGTTCGACTGCAACAACGGAGTGGTCTATTTCTCGCTCCGTGCCTGTATCCTTATGGAACTAAAGGAGGGCGACAGGGTTGTTGCCCTGCAAGACACGCGAGACCCGTCAGTAATCGGATTCAAGAAAACGAGCGATGAGCTTGGTTTCAAAGTTCGCGGCAAACGGGCTGGGTTAAGTTTCGCGGCGGCGGGACTTACGCGGCAAGTCACATCCATATTCGGGAAGAAGAAAGGCGTGACGGTTCAAATCGGACGAGAGAAGCGCGATGGCGCGTATTGGCTCATTAGTCCAAGTGCGAGATAATGTTAAGGGGAGTAGCCGTTATGGTTGCTCCCCTTTTCTTTTACCACGATAGGATGTTGTAACTGACCCCTACGCCTATGAACGGCTCAAGGTTCACGGTTCGCTCTTTTGATAGGGTCGCGCCGTAGCCGACGGTAACGCCCAGCCCCCATCGCTTCGGCTTTCGCTCTATCGTTTTCGTGACCTCAACAATCTTCGTGGTCTGGTAGATGGAAATGGAATCGAGGGACGGATAAACACCCGATACCCAAGCGCGGTACAAGGAATCCTCATAGACCTTCTGCTCGCGCTCAAGAGCCATATAGACCGTATCGCGGAGGCTCACGGTATCACGAATCGGGACGAACAGGGTATCTACCACCTTTTTCGCCACATAAACTGGTTTTTCTCGCGTTATCGTGTCTGTACGATAAACTATTAGCGTATCTACCCTTTCTTCGATTATAGGGGCGTTTTTTACCGTCTTACGCCCAAATAGGAATGCGGCCACAAGCGCAGCCGCGATTCCTATGATGCAGAGTATGGTCTTTAGGTCGTTCATTTGTACTGGAAGTCAGCCGTGCGGTTAATCCACCCGTCAATGAACGAGAGGTTGCCCGTAGGGTTGCTCGAATAAATATCCACCTCTCGGCTTCCGTCAACACAGGAGAAGTAATGCTCCAGACGCGCACGTTTGATGCGGTAGTGGAGAACCTTCTGGTTGCACGAATTGAGTGCCGCAAGGGTTTTCGGGCCTACGATACCATCCGCATCCACGCGGAGGATTTTCTGCACGTTCTTTATTTTGCCGATTCCGGCATTGATGCACCAGTCCACGAATATCTCCGCTACGGACTGGTTTCTAATCGAATCCCCCTTGCATTTATCCCAAAAGCCACCCTTCATAACGGTGCGCCATTGTTCCTGCGTCATCTTCTTCAAGTCCTCCTTCGTCTTGTCTGCGCCGAAGAACTGTTGGAAGGTGGCGAGGGTAACGCCGGAGTTTGTCGGCCCGCCCTTGTCGAAGGGGACTTCCGCGTAGGTCGTCCCCTCCCACTTGCGCAGCCTCTTTGCGTATGTGTCGAAATTAGCCATCTTATCTTTGATTTTTGCGTTCTTTTGCTGAATCCGGGGTCTTAACACCCGGCTTTTTACGTTTCGGCTTGATTATCTCCTCCGCCTCCGCGGAATCCATCGCCTCGCCAGCTTTCCCGGCGATGACTTTGATAATCCACCTGTAAAGATTCACGAAGGAGAACTCAATGCCTTTTGTTTCGAGGTAGTTTCCAATGATGGATGCGAACTCGTTGACATAGACAAGCCCAAGCACCGCCCACTCCAGCCAGTCCTTCTCGAAAGAGATTGCGAGGGTGGATGCGAGGATGAGCCAGCAGATGTAGGAAACAATCTTGGAGGTCGTTCTCCGTACTGCGGTTGAAAACCTCACCTTCTCGCCGCGATGCCTTGCCGCCTTGACACCATACAAAAGGTCAAGGAGGATAATCACAATCGCCGGGACGGAGTAAGGTATCATTCGTAAAACCGCAGTTTGAAGGAACGCAACCACGGTTGCCGAGATTCCACTCTCGATGGCAATAGCCGCGTCACTTTCAAGGACTGTTAGGGCTTTCATCTTGCTATCCCTTTATGAAAACGGTGAGATAGACCGACGTGAAAGCGGCCATTTCGAGCCAGAACACCCACGATGTCTTATAGGTCTTGGTGAAATAGGCGGGGATGGCCGCTGCGACAAAACCAATCGGCAATACCCACCAGAGATGGGCTACGAAAATTATCCACGCGATAGACACCGTGGCGCAGAGAACCGTTCCGATAAAGTGGATTCTCCCCTGCTTCTTGTCGGTCTCCCACTTCGGCGTGAAGGCCGCAACGAGAAGGTAAAGCGGGGCAAAGAATCCGAGAAACTGAACAACGCTCCCTTCGCCAACTTCAATCATTGCGGGCATAAGCAGAACCGCGATGAAGAAGGTAACGATGCTCCAGAGGTTCACGTTGTGCATAGGTACGGCCTCCATCCATTTGGACGAGAACGAGGAATAAGCGAGTTGCCACCCGAATTTCACGATAGAAAGGGCGGAGAAGCCAGCCATAAGGACGAGGCTTACGATGGTAGTAACGAGTGCAAAAGTTGTCATAGTTTTGTTGTATTAAAAAACCGGGCGGTTTCGTCCAAAGCCCGCGTGGTGGGATGGCTGACACGCTGCCGCCTACTCCCGCCCGGTTGATTGTTAGATTTCAAATGCCGGATGTTCGGGGTAGCCAACCGTGAAGTCGTAGCGGGCGACCTCCGCTGCGTTGCCGAGTTCCGAGATTGCGGCACGGTGGGAGTCCGTAACCTGCGAGCAGACCGCAGCATAGCTTTCAATGGCCGCGAGCATCTGGAGCGCGGTATTCGCCGGAAGCCGCATACCCATAAAGGTTACGGTTTCCACACCCTGCGAACTGAGTGCTTCGACCGCGTTCTTGAGGTTGGAGCGACGGTCTGGCGAGAGCCACATAACCGCATTTCCGATAGTGAATGAGTTGACCGCCGGGGAAGCGTCGTAGATTCCGAGGTCGGCAATCTTCATCTCCTTTACGGTGTCGAGCGTATCGCCTTCGATGGTGCGTTTGGCGATAGCCTTGCATTTCTCAACGTAAGCGTTGTAAGCGTTGTAATCGCCCGGCTTGTCATCCTTCTGTCTCTGGATGGCGAGTTCATCGTCAGCGGAATAGTCTGCGCGGATGAGGGCGACGATGAGCGAGGTGCGCTCAAGTGCATCGGCATCCGCCACGCGGTAGGAGTACACCGTGTAGGATTCGGTCGTCTCGGCACCCGTTTCCTCATCCTTTCGGGTTACGGTTTCAGTAGAAACCACTTCATCGTAATAGACCCGGATGCGTCCATTCGGGAGCGCATCGTAGAGCTTGGGTTCAAGAAAGGTGTAACGTTTTTCCATTTTGTATTAGTGTTTGATAATTGCTTTCTTTAGGTCTGGGGTGAAATCGAAGTATTTTGTGATATATGGCGCATCCTCAAGAGCCTTATGAATCATTCTCCACTCATCGAAGTGCGAGAAGTATCCGAGGCGTGAATTGATGTTGGATAGAACGTGTTTAGGGGCAACCGTTCCTTCCGCAAGGTTGATGTTCGCATCCTCGATATATTTCTTAAATCGCTCAACAGTTTCGTTTCGTGCGTGTCTGCGATAAGGCTTCAATGCAGAGCCGAGGAAATATATCGTGTCATAGACATTCGTAATGGTTGTTTTGTTCGGGTTGAGCGTGAGTGCAAGGCGTTCCTTCAAGAACTTTTCGGCCAAGCACCAGCAATCCTCAAGGTATGTACGGCTTTGGTGAAGCATCTTCCCGTCATCAACGTACCGTACAGAGTTTCTAATATGAAGTTCCCTCTTTACATATTGGTCGAACTCGTTGAGGTAGATGTTTGAACACAACTGGTTCATCACATCGCCGATAGGGATTCCAACACCCGGCTCTTGGTCGCGTAGGCTCTTGCCGGGCTGGATAAGTTTTATGAGGTTCGGATTTCCGTGGTAAACACAACCTTCAAGCGGGTCGCGTGAAAGGATGGTGGCAACGAGCCATCTGGCGAAGTCGTAATCAATGAGTTCTGGTTGGCGAAGCTGGTTTTTAACCAAAGTGTCATCTATTATGTAGAATAGACGCTCGCGAACAATCGACATAAAGTAGGCCCGGATGTCGTAGTTCAAACTCCAAGCATCGTTCGTATAGTTGTTGGTTACGGAACGTATGTGATGCTCAAGTCGTTCAATGCCAACAAGAGTTCCTTTCCCCTTTCGGCAAGAAAACGAATCAAACACGAAGTATCGCTCAAAGATTGGCGATATGAGCATAAACAGAACGTGACTTACCACGCGGTCGCGGAACTTCGGCGCGAACACCTCACGGACGGTCGGCTCGACAATCACGAACCAATCGAGCGGTTGCGGCCACCATACGCGACGGTAAAGTTCAAGTTCAATGTCTCTGATGTTGCCTTCGAGGTTCAGTTCAAACTCGACCTGCGCATCCGTACCCCTTTCTTCTTCACGCGCTTTTAGATAAGCCCTCGTAACAAGCGAGTGAATATCCGAAATCGAATAATTCATATCACTTGCTTTTTTTTTGAAATATGAACACGCCACTACCCCCAATTCTTTGGCGGGCCGCACCGAGAAACCGTTAGCACGGTTGTTGTTGTTCAGCGGGTTAACGTTGCCGGAATTGAAGTTCAAGTTCCGGGCGTTGGTCTGCGAGTTCGGAGCGAACGACCAGTAGTTGCCGTTCGACCCAACATTGCTGAGACCACCCGAACCGTTGTTGCGGTAGCCGGAGGCCGCTATGAGCATCTTGTTTTGTGAATATGCCATCGGGGACGAAACGTTGACGGTGGCATAGACTTCCGCCGTTGCGAAAACAAACGCAATCGCAAGCAGCATCTGATATATCCTTGTCTTGAGGGTCGGATGCTGAATTGAGAAGGACTGGACGGAGTGAATACGATTTACCGCAGGTTCAACCATCTTCTGCCTATTTCGCGGCGTGTTCATACGGGTTAATTGTTCGTTTTAGTAGTTGTGTTGTACCACCCCGCGAGTTGGCGAGAAACATCCTCCTCAAGTTCGATTATGGAGGAAAAGCCGCTTGTCTTGATATAGTGAAGGTCGTAGATGATTCTAACGTTTATCTTCACGGTTTTCATCGCGCCAATAGCGTCCTTGATAAACTGCGCACGCTGCTCCATATTCGTGACTTCTTCGTTGGCGAACGAAATCCAACGAAGAATACCGATAAGAAGCTGCTTCGTGTCGTAGATTATGCCCTGCTTGATGTCTGGCGGGTTTTTTCTCGTAGAAATCACGAATTGCAAGAACAACCGTCTCGTCTTGTTGTAAACGGGTAACTGGTTTATTTCCATAGTCTCTTGAGCCTTCTGATGAAGTAGTGGCAATCCTCCGGCGTTGCGCTTGCGATGTCGAAATTGTCTATCTCCCTGCGCAATTCGTCGTTCGGTAGAACTACTACGGAATCCTTGATAATGATTTTTACCTTCACGGGGTTGGTGGTTTTATAGCCCCCGCCCTTAAAATGGTCGGGGGCTGGTAAAGGTTTTAACTTAATTCTTTGGCGGGCCGCACCGAGAAACCGTACGCACGGTAGCTGCTGCGCAGCGGGCCAACGCCGCCGGAACGGAAGCCCAAGCCCCGGGCGTAGGTCTGCGAGCCCGGAGCGAACGACCAGCAGTAGCCGTACGACCCAACATCGCTGAGACCACCCGAACCGCTGTCGCGGTAGCCGGAGGCCGGATAGTACGTTCCGACATCATCGGATGCGTTCTTCTTGAACCACCAGCCGTTCGTGAAGTCGGCAGAGGATATATCGCCGCTACCATTCTTGTCAACAACGTTGAAGTATTGGTAGAGGCTATCTCCGTGGTTTCCGCCATCGGTGGTGAAGCCAGTCCAAGCGCGTCCTGCGGGTAGCATTGTGAACGGCGGGCAGGGGTCGTAGATGGTCTTGATTGCGGTGTCTTGGTTGTCAGCGAGGTCGCCACTACCCGTGATGTTTGCCGCCCAGAAGTTGTTGAACCACGCGAGATTGTTCCAGTTGTGATTGGTCGAATCGTAGCGCGTGAAGAACAGGTTGGGGTTCTGGATGGCGTTCGCCACAGTCTTGGTAGCGAGTTGGTCGCCATCCGTTCCGAGAACGCCCCAACCAGAATAGGCGTTGCCATCAATGTCGTAAAGCGACATATTGGAGTTGGAGTTGTACGCGGAAGGAGGACACATCGGGTCTTTGCGCCCCCATTGGAAGTGCGGATTGACGCAACGGGTACGGTCTGCGTTCCAAATCGTACCAAGTGCTTCCGGCATCATTTCGTAGTCCACATCCGTGTGGTTCTGGATGGTCTCGAAGTCGAGGTTGTCGGTCGTGAGCCAAAGAGTCCAAGACCACATAATCTTGCCGCTCAAGTCCTTCACGAAAATTATCGCAAGGCCGTTGGTGGCGGGGATGCTGCCAGCAGTAAAGCGGATGTATCGGCAATCCGTACCGGGTTCGAGCGTGATTGCGGAAATGAGGCCAGTACCAGTCTGCCAGAGCAGTCCGACGGAGCCAGCTTCGCAGCCGGAGTTCTTCTCGATGTACGGACTTGTGATGGCGTTTCCGAGGTGATTGACGAAGGCGGCGGTATAGGTAGAGCCTTGACGGGTGTACGCCTGTGCGTTCTCCTTTGAGTTCTTGATACCATTGCCATAGACAAGAGGAATGCAGTAAGTTCCGGCAGCACGGACAACATAGGTGTTTGCGGTGTTTCGGAGAATCATCTTGTTACCCATATTGTCGCGCATAGAGAGGTCTTGAGCCTCAAGTTCGAGCGCATTGATGCGGGCGTTCTGCCCCACGATGGCGCGAGTGTTCGCGTCCACCTGTGCGGCGGTCTCTGCGCCAGCACCAACGGCCACAACGCGCCACCCCGTATTAGCTACGGGATAGCCGTTCGAGAGAGAACCCGGCGTGGTAGTCGGGTGGTCGATAGTAGCCTCAAACTCGCTCCCCAGATAAGTGAAGCGATTGAACTTGTAGATGTCCGACGGTTGGGTCGTTCCATCCACAAATGCACCACGCGATACAGGAAGGCTACCTGCTTCGATAGTAATTGTGTCAGCCATAATTAGTTAGTATTGATAGTTATTTTGAGTTGCCCGGTCGTAGGGTCAATGGACGCGGATGTAAGCCTCGATTCTCCTTCTGGCCGTGAGAGTGTCAACTTTCCCGTAGTCTGGTTGAAGTTCACGGTGAAAACCAAAGACGCGACCGACACGGCTTGCTCGATAGGAACAATCCGCGCTTTGATTCCAGCCCATAAGTGGTTGAGGCCCGTCTTGTTGAGGTAATCTTTCATCGCTTACGAAGCCAAAATGTCGTCTATTTCTTCGTTGGTAATTGGAACGAGGTCTGCCGAAAGCTGATACGCCGACAGGTCTTGGAGGCCGGAGAGGGTGTCGTACTTATAGACGGGGTTCTGCTCCGTACCCGTGTTGATGATTGCGACCTGCGTTCCGGCGGGGAAGGTCTTTGCCCCCTGCGTGGCGTAGTCCTTGAAGTCACTGGTCGTGGTGAAGGCCGCAGACATATCGTAGAGCTTGTTCAAGTTTGCCGCCGTGAGCGAGCCGAGTTCCGAGAGGCTTGCCGCAGAGCCAGCGGGTTTGTATGCCGCAGATGTCTTTGCGTCAACCTCTGCTTTCGTGTACGCATCGGTGATGCCGTAGCCAGCGAGTGTGGTCTGCGGTGTCTGGAAGTCGGAAGCCTTCTTGCCGGAATCCTTTAGGTTTCCGTTTGCGTCGAGAGCGGCAAAGTTGTTGTTCGTGCCGCCCGAAACCTTATCGGCCTTGCCAGACACATCCTGTACTGCGGTGTCGGCCTTGCCAAGCGAGGTTTGCACGGCTTCCGTAAGGTCGGATGCCGGAATGCCACCAGACGGTTTGCGATAGAAGATTTGTTTGAGCCTCGTCCAGAGATAGAGTAGGCCGTTACTTTCAAAATAGTCTTTTTCTTGTGCCATAGTTGTTAGGAATTTAGTATTGCTTCTATTTCAAGGTTTGTGAGTGCGCGATACGGTACATCGTTATCCAGCTTGCTCTTGTCTTGGCGGCTCATCGTGCCATCCTTCTCTTGAGTTGCCGGGCCGAGGTCGTCAATCTTGTCAAGGAGTTCCTGTATCTCCTCTCCGCTCGATTCGTTTAGGTTGTAAATCTTCATAGTTAAGTCCTCCTTTTGAACGAAAGGAATCCACCGTCAAGTGTCATAAGCAGAGAACCATCGCCAGCGGCGAGAAGGTAAATATCCGAACCGAGGTTCACGGGGCAGACGAGCGAGACTTGAACGTTCAAACCACCTACGCGCTCCGAGCCAACGGACAAGCCGCCGACCCTTTTTGCGGAGGTCGCAACCCCACCGATTCGCTTGGCGGATGCGGTAAGCCCACCATTTCGAGTGAACGAAGCGGTGAGTTTACCAACCCTGCTGATTATGACATTGAGGCATCCCATAGTTAGTTCTTAACGTAGATTAGTTCCTTCTTTTCGACCTCGGTTCTGATACCGCCATCGAAGTCCAAATCCGGCACGAAGGCGGTTATAATCATCGTGAGTTGCCCGATGCCGAAGTCTCGCGTGTCGAAGCACACATAGAACTTGTTGTTTTCATCCTGCACAAGCTCGCTCTTGGCGAAAACGCGGCTCTTTGTGCCGTTGGTGATTTCCACCGTGAAGTCATTTTCCACCATATCGAAGCCGGATGACGAGGCGGTCACTTGGTATTTGAGTTTCGTTCCGATGTATGTTCCTTCCATAGCCTTAAATGTTATAAACGAGTTGCAGCCGCCCCGTGGTCTGGTTGAGGGTGGCATCGTTGATGGTTGTATTGTTTTCGAGGGTAACGACATACACGCGCCCGGTCTCTTGGTTGAAGTTCACGCCGAACGCACCGTTGGCGACAAAGGTCTCAAGCGCGGAAATCGCACTCTTGATACCCTTGCTCTTTACGGGGTTGTCGCTTCCGGCGGTCGGCACTTCGTCAAAGGTTAGAGTAGCCTGTTTCCCGGCAAGTGCGAGTTGAAGGGCTGCGTTTGTCGGGAGCGCACCGAGCTTTTCGACAAGCTCTGCGGTGATGGCCGAGTTGATAGCCGACCATTGCGCTGCGGTGAAAGACGAATTGTTGAGGTCGTATTCCCAGAGCCAAGAAGTACCGTCAAACTTGTATTTCTTGTAAACCACATTTCCGCCATCTGTTGTGTTCCAGTACACATAGTCGTTGACTTCGTGAGGAAGGGAGTTGGCCCACGCGATAAACTGCTGATAGGTCAGCCCTGCGGCGGAAGTACCACGGAACGTGGCCGCGCTGGTTGCGATGGACGAGTTGACAAAGTTCTTGTCGGCAAGCTGATTGGCATCGGTGGCTTGATTCGGGATAAGCTCAAGGATTGCTTGAATCATTCCCTGCAATACACCTTCCCGCCCGGTAGCCCGTGCAACCTCAGAATCGAGTGCGGCAGCGGTGGCGAGCAGGGCTTCTGCCGCCATCGCCCTCGCGGTCTCGCTCTGGAGTTCCGTTTTGCTGGCAAGCTGCGCATCGGCGTTCTCCCTCGCGGTAGCCTCTTGCGATATTTGGGCTTGAACACCAAGAGCTATGTTGATTGCCTCTTGGATGGTAGGCCCGGATTGTTGAAGTTGATAGTCTGCCATTGTTATCTGTTTTTATTGCGATACTCTAATTGTCAAATCCGAAAGACCTGTTGCGGTCGGGTGAATCGTGATAGTTCCTTGAAGGAGGTCTTGTGTATCCTTCTGGCCGCACACCACCGTAAATGTTACCGAGCCAGTACCGCTTGCAGAGCCACCGTTTGACGGAGTAATGATGAGCGATGGCATAGTAATGGTCGGGCGTGGGTAGCTCACATCGAACGTAGTGTATTCGTAAGAGACCGTAAATGTCTTTGTCCCGCCAGCCGCATCGAAGATGAGGAAGTTCGGAGAACGAGAAATAGATGCGTAGCCGCCTTGAAAAACGTTGACATTGGCGTAGTCGCCGCCATTAGCGTTTATCGCGGAAACGTAGCCTCCACGCGGTTGCCCTCCGCTCTGCTGCGCGGCGAAAGTAAGGGTCTGATTGGCCGTGTCGATTGTGACCCAAGAAAGTCCCGTGTACATAATAACGGGGTCTCCAATTGTTTCGGTTGAGCTACCGCTCGCCTCCGTCTCATTCTGGTAGAAGGCCCTGTGGTTATCGTCATTGTGTTCAGAACTCCAAGACGAATACTTCTTGTAAACAGGGCGGTCGTGATACGGGGTTTCAAAATGTCTGGCAACCACCGAATACCCAGTTGTTGCTCCGAGGAAAGATGCGGGGGATGACTGTGATGTATAGTCATCAATCGTGAAAGACTTGATGCCATAATCGTGACTGACGATGTATGGAGTGCCCCAGCTACCGCTGACCGTTTGGTTGGTAAGGATATTTATAGCGCTGATTATCACGTCGTCCGTTGCGCCAGCCGTAGCGCCGTGAACCTTGACGGAATCGGTCGTTACGTTGTTTTGCATATCACGGTGCGTAACCGTAGTGCCGGAGAGTGAGAAAGCACCGCTACTCGACATATCCGTGAGCGAGAGCGAAGGTGTGTCGTTGACCTGTTCTTCCGAGCCGGAAACAACATCGGTTGTTCCGCCGGATTGCCAATAACTATATTTCGTATGATATGCGGTATAGGCAACGGTAGCCGTTCCACCACCAGCCCAAATCTGGTTGCTTCCAATGGAAACGCTCAAGTACCAATCCTTCGTGGCGTTAGCGACAATGCTATCCGCGCTCTGCGTGATGGTCTTGCTTTCGCTCGTCAGTCCGCCGAACCTCGCAACGACAGAGTGTGATGCTTGGCTGGTATTGTGAAGGTTGTTCACATAGAACTGGTTGGTCGAGTTAGAGTAGTCGGTCGAGTTGTTCACGCGCATAGTCACGCCATCTGCTCCCGTAACCGTCACGTTGGAGTGCTGCGTCATACCCGTATATGCGGTGGTATCGCCATCGTCGTATGCCGAATACTTCGTACCAGCATCCCTCCACGAAGCCTTCACGGTGGCCGTAACCGCCGTATTCGCACAGGTGTTGATGGACGATGTTGAAACCGACTGAATGGAAACCGATTGGTATTGCGCCGCGACAGGGATTGCCTCGTTTTCCGCCTGTGTTACCGTTGCCGCCGTAGAGTTGCTTCCACTTTTACCGTTGATGGTGGCCGTTGCGTAAATGCTATACGCAACCTCGCGGGCCAAGCCTTCCGTCGTTCCTCGTGATGCGGTCGTAACTCCACCGTTCGTCCTATTGAATGATGCGCCCGTACTACTCCTTGCGTAACCAGAGTACGAGACAGAGAATTGTGCGCTCAGTCCGCCGCCAGATGCAGTACCGCTCGTCGCACCGTTGTTGAGAGTTCCAGTAAGGGTTGCGATGAGGGTGCTACCCTGCCATACCTTCTGCGAAACATTGACGGTTGGGTATTCGGTGTGAGCAGCCGGGCCGATAGTGTCGTAGCCGATGGTGACGGTCGGATTGTCGTATGTGTAAGCAACGTAGTCTTGCTCGATTTCCACTTGATAGCCGTTCCAGTTGCCGCCGTTCGGGTCGGTATAGTTCGCCGTTACTGTATATGTGCGAGCGGAGGAACCAGTATTCGCCGGGACGGAAACGGAATTGCCGGAGTAGCTTGTGGGGGCGGGGCTGACATTTGTAATGGTCGGTGTTGCGGTCGTTGTAGTCCTTGCAGACCAATCGCTATACGAACCAGAATCGTAGTGGTATCTGTACTTGTACCCCAGAGTGCCAAACACGGAGAACGACGATGCCGCGCTGGTAAGGGATGCCGGACTCGCCCAGAGAGCGAAGTCGGTATAGTTGTACTCGGTAGTCCTGTCGTTCTTCGCTTGGTAGATAGTGACCTCGCCATAGAACGATGGCTGAGAACCGAGCGTAGCGCGAATTGCGGTACTACGCCAATTGGTATCGTAGTCAATTCCACGGCTATTGACATTCACATAAGCGCCAGACGATGTTTGGTTGGAGAACGTACACCAAGAGCAAGACAAGGTAAATGAGTTTGTCTTAACCGCGTCTGGCTGCTGGTAGGTATATGCCAACCCCTGCACCCCGGTTGTACCGTCAACGAAACGATAAGGGGTATTATAGTCGGCGACTGCGGTAATCCTCGCTCCAGTTGACGAGCCGCTTGTTGCGTATGCCGGAGCAGGGCTTGCAGATGTGTTGTACTTGTTGAGGCTGATGCGCAGATTCTCGTAAACTCCAGTTCCGGCCACCGCGTTGTTGGCGTTTTGCGTCATTACCGTTCCATACGAAGCCGAAACGGAGATACCTTGATATGTGTAGCTCGCCGTTGCGGTCAACGAGCAACTTCTGGCTGGCGCACTCTGCGGAACGGTAGTGCCGGAAGATGAGTTAAGGCCATTCCTTGCACGGTCGTTTGCGCTCCAGACATTGTTGGAGTATGCAAAGTTCGTGGTGTCCCCAATTGTGATTGTCGGATTAACCGAATACGATGCGACCTCTTGGTTGTCGGATGCGCGGAAGATATGGATAGTCCAATTCGATGCGGCGGCATACCCTCCGGCGGCTGGGATTGCGCCAATAGAGTAGTTGCCGCCAAAAGTCCAATTGACGGTAAGGGTGGCGTAATAGGATGAAGGCCATATCTGCTCGTTTTGATACATAACGCGCTTGACATCCGTTCCACCAACGACAATCTTTTTTATGTTATCGTAATTCCCCATTACGTTATATGGTACTCTTTCGTCGAATCGTTCTTTTCTGCGGAGGAAAGCGAGTTATAATCGCTTTCGCTGATTATGATGATGTGCTTAATCGTTGGCGAGGTGATGATATTCTCGCTTGAGCCGGAGCCGTTTTTCTTTCTGGTTAGAACGGCATCGCTGGTTACTCCAAAGAGTTCAATCCTCGCAAGGTTGTCGCTATCCTTAACGGCCTCAATTAGTGCAATTCCGTTCGACACGGATGATGTCTCAACCTTCGCGCTCCCGTCTCCACTATTTGAACCTGCGGCCTCAATCGTTGTCATCGCACCGAGGGAAGTTGCCCCAACGTTGAGTTTTCCGTACCTCGTTCCGCGTTTCGATTGAATGACTTGCGTTATATTCGTGTTTGTTTTCTCCCCATAGGAGTTAAGTCCGACTCCGTGAAACCAAGCCGCGCCATCGGACATCCTAAATCCGTTTTCGCTCCACATAGCAACGGTTCCGCTACCTCTCTCCCCGTCGGGGTACTCCGTTCCAGATGCCTTTATTGCGCCCGTAATCTTTACATCGCTTGCCGTAAGTTTGCCGGTAGTGGAAACCTTAAACACTTCAACGTTGCTTGCGTTTTTGATGGAGATAGAGCCGCCAGTAATTGTTGCGTTCGCCGCGACAAGAGCGCCCGTGTTGCTCACGGAGAAAACGACCGCATTTCCGCTCGATATTTCGATTTGGCCGCCGGAAATACGAATATCCTTGCAGTAAACAACACCTTGATAAGTGACGCGGAACGGTGCGGTAAGGGGGTTCTGGTGCGTAGCGTCCGTTCCGGCGAAGAAGTTGACTTGAGGAACAGAGCTTCCGCCGTCAAGCGTTGTTGAACCACCCTGCATACCCGCCACTATGTACTCTTGACCGTTGTCGTACATATACGCCGCATTGCCGGAGAAAACATCAATAAAGGCATTGGAGGCGAGAAGGACGCGGGTGGCGATGAAATCAAACTGCGTGGCGACAGACCAATAAGTTTCCCATCCCGTAGTGGAGCCGGGGATGTATGCGCGGGCGGCAGAACCGCCAACCTTGCAGTAGTAGTAGGTTCGCGTCCCGGAAACCTCACGATAGACCATATCGTAGTAGATATGGCTCGTGTCGGTATCGCTCAAGCCTTGATACTCGACAAGAGTCTGCGTCTTTACGCCAGCACCGTAATCCGATGAAAACTCGTTGATACCACGCATCACCTTACCCATCAATCCGTTGTCACCCGTGAGGCGAGTTGGTGCGGCCCAAGAGCCTCCGGCGGATACCCAGCCACCGGGAATAGACTGCGTGGCTTGGTTGTCCTGCGCAAAGAACATCGTGACATAGCACGGGTCGTCACCAGTCGGAATGGTCTGCTGCCATCCATTAAGCGACGCACTCTCCGCCGCCGCAAGAACGCCGGTTGCGAAGGTATAGATGGAGTTTCCCGGCGCGGTAGTCGGCGCACCGCTGCTCGACCGCTTGTAGAGATAGATAGTGCTTGCCGAATAGCCATTAGAACCATCTTCGCCCTTCTGCCCGTCCACGACAATCGGAACGGTCTCACGGTCAATCATCACATTGTTTATGTACCAATAGAAGATGATTTTCCCAGCCGCAGCCACGCTCGATACGGAAACGCCAGTAGATGCGTCATAGTTGTTCTGGATGGTCGTACCCCCGTCAACACTATATCGAATCTCGCCATCCGTGGAGGTGTTCATCGCGCCACTTCCACTTCTCTTGTAGCGAGTAACCTTGACCGACGTGGGCGTATAGACGAGTTGGTTGCTGGAGTTGTACGCACCCTTGACAACATCGTAGTCCGGGATGAGTTTATAAACCACGCCGTCCTCCCCATCCTTAATGGCAAGAAGGGTGTAAACAACCGACCGGGAGCCGAGGGCACAAGTGACAAGCAATGTGATTGCAACCTTGTCGTAGGTGTTGAAGTCAGTGTTGTTGTCAACTTGAATCCGCACATCGCCAGCCGCAACTCCGTTTGGATATGTAACGTGAATGTTACTTGAAAGGTGGTTAATGGATGCGACAATTCCCGTGATGGTCTGCGCCGTGTTGCCATACCACATAGACACCTTCGTGGTGAGGGTGACACCGCCGGAAACTTGCAGAATACCGTCCGGGCCTACGGTGAGGCCATCCATTTCGTTGTTAATGTCGGCAAACAAGGGGCTATCACCCTTCTCGCCCTTGACCTTGAATACCTCCCACGCACCCCACACACCGCCAGACTTCTTGCGCATCGCCATCCAAATGTCGTTTTGGGTTGCGGTGTTGTGCCAATTAGCACCCGTGGCCGGGTTGGAAGGAGTACCGGGGTTGGTCTCAAGGGCGGAATACTCAAAATCAATGTCTGCGGTATCGAAGGCCGGAGAAGGCGTACTCCAATGTTCCTCTTGCGGATAGTAGCCATTGGCGGAGAAGATGCGCATACTCATCCACAGGGTTGCATCGCCGGATGGTATTCCGTCAGACCAAGTGTAAGAATTATGCGCGGAGTCCGTATATGTATTCTGGGGAACAGGATTGTCGAAGTCTCCATCGTCATCCGCGATAGCCTCCGGCGTTCCAGATGTGCGAGTGAAAACGACAGAAGTGAAGGAGGTGTTGCCCTGCAAGGCAAGAGACCACGAATAATATAGATTCACAACCTTCTCCGTAACTCCAGCCGAAGCGTCCGCCTCGCGGATAACGATAGGAATCTCAATCACGCCAGCGGGGATGTTCATTTTACCCTCAATGGTCGTGATGTTCAAATAGGTTGCGGTCGTGTTGTTATCCACTACCTCAACGGTCATCATCACATCGCCTGTGATGGCATCAACGAGGCTCGCCCCGCTACCCGTTGCAACGGTCAAGTATCGTCCCTGCGAATCTGTGAGGTCTCGTCCCTGCGAATCCTTCAATCGGCCACCAGTATATCCAGCAAGCAACTCGTTCCTCGCGGAATCAAGGAATCGGATGTCGGACATCTTGACTTTAGTGGCGAATCTCTCAACACCTTTGTAGCCGAGAATGTCGGTGCGGTCGGTAGCCGCCTCCGCATATTGAACACCAGCAGCAAAGATATGGGCCGGGTTGCTCAACGAAACGCTGACCGCGTTGGCGAGAACCTTCATAATCTGGACACTCGCCGCGAGGTCTGGATTATCGTTAACAACGCATCGGAAATCCTCTACAATATCTCCGTTTTGGTAGTAATACGGCGAGTTGGGGTCAACGGCATAAGACTGCCCGGTAGCACCGCTGATGGCAACCCAAGTGATAGCACCGAGGTAGTACCATTGGTATGATGGGTTATCAATGCCCGTTGTCTGGCAGGTTAAAGTAACCTCATTCACGGGTTCATCGTCAAACGAAGTTTCGTAGCCGATGATGGGGTGCGATGCGACCACCTCAACCGATATTTCCTCCGGCTCATAGACAGACGGTGTAAGTTCTTCCACCTCCGTGCGAAGGTCTTTCAATTCGATTTCGGAAATGTCGCGGGTGTTATGCCCCGTCTGCCGGGAAATGCGTGAGAGGAAACTCTCTCGCTTCTCATCTTGCAGGGTCACTTTGTAGGTCGGAATAGCCTCGTCACCCTCATTGATTTCGATGGAATCAATCATCACCCAATCGCGATGGTATTCTACGCCGCGAATGTTGACCGCATCCTCAATAACATCGTCATCCTGTATGGGCATATACATACCCTCAAGGAGCAATTCTGGCGAACTGGCAAGTACCTTCGCGTCAATCTCCGGCTCATAGATGAACTTTGGCGTGGAAAGCGCGGTCAGCACCTCTTGGGCGCGTTCCAAAAGCCTCTGCATCGCGGAGGTGATATAGACCTCCGGCATCGTGAGGTCGGTAAGCACGAATCGGTCGCCAGCCTCAATCTTGTAGATGGAATTTGGGAAATACTGAGACAGGCTCTCGTCGTTGTGGCGAGCAACCGTAAGCACCCAACGGTCGTTGGATTCTTGGTACTCGCATTTCTTCACGGTGAACTCACGCCCAGCACACCATCCAGTCTTGAAGGCGATGGTGCATAGACCATCGGAAATCGCGCTCTGCTGCTTGGAAATATCGAAACCAATCTGGCGGATATGAACCTTGAACGAATCCTTGAGTACGGTCTGCACCTCAAGTTTCGTTGTCCCCATATTGAGTGCGTAGGAAAGCGTTGCGCCATCCTTGTTGGTAGGAGCGGCGAAGATGTAGCCAGTAAGAAGCACCTCTCCGACATCCTCTGTGCTGATGTCGAACGGGTCAATCGTTACCGTATAGGAGTTACCTACGCCCCTCGTAATCTTTCCACCGATGTTTCCGTACTTGACACCGCCAATTTCCAGCCACAGGCGGACAGATAAAGTGCCGAGGTTTACGGACGATTCGATTGTTGCCGCAAAAGAAGGCGTTACAGACACTTTACCCATCGCGGAAATAGTGTTCGACACAACAATGCCTGTAAGCGGTATCTTGGCGGATTCTTGCCCTTTTGCGAAGGTGTAGGTATGTGATTGCGAAACGCCGAGAAGGTTGACGGTCTGGATGTACTTGCCGCCACCCTCGGTGGCGATAACGCCATCGTCCGCAGGGTTCTCTGCGAGTGCCACCTCATCAAGCCTCTGGCTATCCGCGGCGAACCGCGTGGACGGATAGTATTCGTCCGTTGGTTGCATCGCTGCACGAAGCTGCCCGGCAGTCATACCTTCGAGCGAGGGGTAGATTTCTTCGTAGTCGCCAGAACCATCGAAATAAATGGTCTTGGGGCGCAATCCGTATTTCGCAACAATATCCTCCGAAGCCTCAAGAAAAGCCTTTCGAGCATCCTTCATTTCGTCCGTCTCTCCCCATTCGGAAAGAGGAATCATAAGGTTGGGGATATAGACACTCTCGGCATCCTTGATAGCTGGCGTGAGGTTGTTGTAGTACCGAGCGATGAGATTTCGCGTAGAACCGTAGGCGTAGATGCGCGTTGCGAGGTCGTTCTTTTGGCTCTGCTCTTTCTTGATGAGCGTAAGTCCATTGCCGACACCGTATGCAAAAAGGTTTGTGGTGTTGTCCCTATCTTGTACGTTCGGGCGACCGATGGTGATGGTGTTCACACCGTTCTCCACAGAATACATCCACCCGATTCCCTTCCATTGGCTATAAATCTGCGAGAGGGCATCGAGGCAAGTTCCGTCCGAAAGGCTAAACTCCTTCGTTTCGAGCATCAGCGCACGGAGTTCTGAATCCGATGTGTCAAACACGCGGATAACCCAAGCACCCTCGCCGTAGAAGGAATCCATATTCGCTTGAATACGCCTTGCGATGCCGTAAACATCCTCGTAGGTGGAGACTTCCGGCAGGGTGGTGAAGTGAATCTGGTTGTCCGAGATAACGAGGTCGCGGAATGGCGCTATCTCAAGGTCTTTCGTGGCGCAGAAGAACTGCACATCCTTATACACGAAGGAATCCCCAGCAGCGTTGGCGACCGCCTGTTTCGTAGGGTACGGGATGGAGTATAGCTTGTAGCGAAAACCCGTGCGCCCATAGTCCACATAGTCGCCAATCTGCCACGAAATCTTTGTTGGGGATGCTATCTCGCGGAACTCCAGATACGCAGGCTTGAGGTGCGAACCGCGATATACGGGTGCGCCAGAATAACGTACCGTAGAACCATTCGCGGAGTATATGGAGAACCTTGCCATTATGTTGTCGCCTCCACGATTGAGCCGTTACTGAGCGTCATATTGGTAATCGGGTCGTTGACCTTCAACACCATATCGAAGATAAGTCGGCATCGTCCGTCCCAATTGGAGAAGTTTCCCTCCGCAATCTCGCGGAACTCACTTACGCGAACCTTTTGGAAACCGAACTTCGTCCAGTCGTCATAGATTCGGAACTCGCCCTGTGCAATGAAGTTCTGGAAGTTGCGAATCTGCTTCTTCAACTCCGCACGGGAGGTTGCGGAATCCGACTCCCGCGTAAGGATGACGCATTTGAATGTGAGAGTGAACGCCTCATAGAAAAGATGGTCGGTGTATTCGTCATCGCCGTGCTGGTCTTTCCAGTTGTTCTTGTATGGCTCTTTTACCTTCCGCTTGGACGGATACTCGTGAGCCTTTATCGTGATACCATAGACGGTCTGGATATTGACCGCAGAGGCATCAATATCGCGCTGGATGTAGAAGGGCGCGTAATCTGAAAGAAGTGGAACGTAAATAGCCATACTCTTGTGTCAAAGGTATCTATATTTGAACCTCAAAGGGAAACATTTGTTTCTCTTTGTTTCACTACGCCGGATAGGAACGGAAACCCCTGCCGCTGCCCTCGTTGACGATTACGCCCTGCAACTCAACGAGTATCTGCCGTGTACTCTGTTCGATATTGGCATTGTGGGCCGCTATCTTCATAATGTGGTCGTTGAGGGTCGGGAGTACACCGATTGCGTCAGCGATGTTCGATACGCTGCTCCACCCTTGCTGTGCAAGAAGCCTCATCATCGACACATCCGCACGGATAGCGTTGAGGTATGATGCGAGAAGGTTTGCGGTATCCTCGGTTATTCCATTGATGCCGTTTGCGAGAGTGCCATCATTGCCTTCTTTGTTGAAGTAGGGGTCGAAGGCTTCAAGGATATTCTGGAACACGGGTTCGAGACCAGCAATTGCCTCCATATCCTCGGCGATTGCTGCCATTGCGCCTTGATAGTCGCCACCGACAAACAACGCCTTGATTTTGTTGATTTCATCCTGCGTGAATACTTCATCGAGGATGGTGGATTGGATGAGCATCTTGGCATAGGACTTCGCCACATCATCAAGGATGTCGGCATAGTCCAGAGCGGCATTTCCGGCCTCAATCCACCCATCAATGATGGAATCTGCGGCAGAAGCGGCAACGTTTCCAAACAGATTCTCCATCAACTCATCGAAGGTCTTGAGGACATCGGAGTAAGCCTCAAGGTTTATAATCTCCGTAGAAATCCACTCCTGCGACTTCTCGTCAAGGACATACATTTCTTGGATTGCCCGGAGGAGGTCGGTGTTAAGGATTCCGTTTTTGAGAAGTGAAATACCCGTTGCGTTCGCGGCATCTTGGAGACTAAAGTCCGTCCTTCCGATGTTAAGGAAGCCAGACTTACGAGTGAGCGTCTTGATGCCCATACCAGACATACCCTGCCCGGCAACGAGGCCGAGGTTATATTCAAGCTGCCGCAACTCCTTATTCGCGTTGCGGAGCTTCTGGATAAGGTTGTCACCAAACGCGGTTTCGACACCCTCCGTAAGACCCTCGGAGAATGTTCTCCGCATATCCTCACGGAACTGCTCCATTTCGCGTCTCGAAACCTCGGTTGCCTCGGCCACGGAATCAATAATCTTTGCCGTGATGTCGCCAATACCACCGACAACTGCGCCAATCCAAGCGTAAGCACCAGCACCAGCGGACGCTGCTGCGGCGTATCCCTCTCCGGCTGCTTGCAGGTTCTCGCTCAATGCTCCGAGGCCAACCGCAAGGTCGCTTACCGCCTCGCTGCCCGTAGCTTCTCCGAGCCGTTCCATATATTCGGCAGCTTTGCCGAGATACTTAGCTACTCTTTGCGCCCCCTGCGCCCACTCGTCCGTTGCCGCTTTGTCAGCCTTGCTACCCTCCTGCTTCTTGATTTTTCCAAGTTCCTCAACAAGCATCTGGGCGAGTTCTACATTATCCTCAAGCTCCTTCTTTACATCCTCCGGCAACTCGACATTGGCGATTGCGGCGCGGATTTCACTAATCTGGGCAATGGTCTTGTCGTTCCAATTCGTGAGGTCATAGTCGCCCATCTGGTCATTGAAGATGAGTTGGGCGTATCCACGAATCTTCTCTCTGGTGTTGGCCGCGTTGAGGTTTTTCTCCTGCTGCGCTTGCTCCTTGAGTTCCTTGATTCGGCTTTCCTTGTACTGCCTCCAATACTCCTTTGCGAGATATTGCTGGTATCGGCCATCGGTGTCCCACGATGCTTGCGGGTGTTCATCGGCCCATTGGCGCATAATGTGTTCCTTCTCATCCTTTTCGATACGTTCACCGAATCGGCCAACCTTCTGGTCAACCTTGATGTCGGCATTACGCCAATCGCGGAGTGCCTTGCTAATCTTGTATGCGGCCCTCTCGCCATCAACGGTGAAATCCTCTCCCAGATACTCATCAATGCTCTGCTCAACCTTCAAGAAGGATTCCTCTGCCCTCTGCGCTGCTTGAAGTGCCTTCGTGAGTTGCGATACCGCACTCACACCGAACTGCGCCTCAATTGATTCTGCGGCTTGCTGGCCAGCTTCTCCGAGCAGACGGAGGTCGGCCAGAAGGTCAATCACCTTCTCATCAATATCCTCGTAGTCGGAAGCCTTGCCGCCGAAGATTTCGGCCATCTTTGAGGTGGTATCTTCACCGAGGAACGGCTCAAGCGAATCGTATGCGTCTTTGTATTTATGAAGGATGCTTGCTTGCTTGTTGAGAGACTGAATCTGTTTCTTGGTCTCATCATCACTCGTACCATTCTCCTTCCACGGGGTCTTGTTGTATCGGACATCGGATAGAATGTTTCCCTCAAGGGCAGCATCGACTTGGCGGATGGCATCGAGCAGTAGTTCTTTGCTCGCCTTATCGGTAGAGAGAGCCTTGTCTTTTTCTTCGTTAATCTGCTTATACTCCTTGCCTACGCGCTCCAGATATTCGTAATATCCCTCATTCTCCTTCAAACCAAGCCCGGCTTTCTTGATGATTTCCGGGTCAAGAGTGTTGAGGACGGAGTTGACTTGCTTCGCCCAATCTCGCGGGTCGCCCGGCCTTACACCGCTCGTTTCGCGGCTTGCGGCATCAAACCTCTTGGCGGCATCCCTCATCGCGTCGGTGTATGCAATAGAGGCGATGTCAAGGTTGTTCTTGATTCCCGTCAAATCGTCTATAATGCCCTGTCCCGTGAGCCTTACGGTCTGCCTCTGGGTCTGCCCGGTAGGGTCGTTAATATCCATAACGACATCCTTGACCGCGCCGCTCAATTCGGAAGCAAGGGCTTTATACAGGTCGTTCTTACCACCAGTTCTGATGTAGTGGCGAAGCGCACCCTCCTCATCCGGGGTTGCCTCGCGGCCAAGAACCTCCTTGATTCTCGGAAGCAGACGGACAAACGCATCCTCCGCGTTCTGCTCCGCCTCTCCGTATGCTGCGGAAATGCCAGATTGAGCATCCGCGAGAAATCTCTCCTTGCTTGCGTTCTTCACCCTTTCCGCGAGGTGGTCGTAGATGTTTGCAAGGTTATTTACTTCAACGCCCTCGTTCTTGAGTTGCTGGATGTATGGGTCGAACCTCTTTTCAATCGCCAGCTTCGCCTCGTTGTACTCATCCGTACCTTCCTTTGCGGACTTGAGCGCACCATACAAGAGGTCAAGTTCCCGAATCTCGGAATTAAGCGCTTGGTCGTATTTCTTGGTGGTATCTTCGAGGGCTTTCGTAATCTTCTCCGATGCCGACAACTCTTTGTTTTGGCGTATGATTACAAACGTGAGGGCGGCAACCCCGGCGGCAATCGCAACATACGGATTTGAAAGATGAAGGGCGTTGAATGTCTTGACGAGCCGGAGGTTTGCGAACGCCATCTTGTCGGTTAGCCCGATGATAATATACTGTGCTACCTTGTACGCACCGAAGGTGGAAATAAGTTGAACCAAGAATCGCCCAAACTCCTCGCTGCTTGCGATAAGATTGCTTACGGAGCTTACAAGTTTCTTGAGGATTCCATCGTTCGCCTCACCGTATGCGTACATCAAGTTCTCCCAGCGACCTTTGAGGATGTTAATCTGACCCGCGAGCGTCTTTGCGAGGACTTCCTGCATCTGGTAGAACTTGCCGCCCTCGCTCGTCATTCGCTTGAATGCCTCCTCGACCATTTCAAACGGAATCTCGCGCCTCGTCATCTTGTCGAACACCTCACCCAGAGACACGGCCCGATTCTCCAATTCGGAGAACATCTTTGCGAGTTCGTCCAGCACGGGAACGCCATTCTGGGAGAATGAGCGAAGTTGAATACCGCGAAGGAAGCCGGATGACTTAACGTGACCGTAAGCGAGGATGATTCTATCCATCGAAACGCCGACACCAGAAGCCACATCGCCGAGCATCTTGGTTGTTTCGAGCAGGGAATCCTTGCCAATGTTGAAGGCCGCAAGCTGCTTGGAATACTTCGCCAACTCGGAGAATCGGTAAGTGGAGTTGGACGAGAATCGGTAGAGGTCTTGGAAAATCTTATCGGCTGCGTCAATGTCTTGGAGCATCGTGCGAAGTGCCATTTTCTGCACCTCGAACTGACCCGTAACTTCGATGAGGGTGGAAAGGAAACGGCGAAGCCCATAGACGGAGAACGCACCACCCGTGAGAGTGCCGATGGTGCGGAGCATCTTCGCGGTATCGAACAACTTTGCGTTGGTTGCCGTGAGTGCATCCTTGTGACGGATTACAATTTTCTCCGAAGGAGCAGCCTTGACCGCAGCATTGAGGTCGCGCTGCGCCTTTTCTGCGTTCTTCAACTCCTTCACCAACTCTCGTATATTCTCCGTTCCGCCCTTCACGCCAGAGATTGCGAGGGCGTTACTCATCGTAGTATTGAATGCGTCAGCGGCGGCTTGCACCTTCGCCATCTGCTGATTGAACTGCTTGTCGTCAAGGATGACCGCGAAGTTCAAATTTTCCAAGTTTGCCATTATCTAAACAGTTGTTGGGTTGTGTAGGGTATCTTTCCTTCCTGTTGCGCCTTGCGCTTCGCCACGGCCCTGTCGTAAGCCGCCTGTTGAGCCGCAAATGCCGGGTCGTTTGGATTGACTCTCGTGTGCCTCGTATCGCTCTTGCCGCCCCTCGATACTGATTTGAATATCGTGTGAGGCAGGTCGGCTTGCATAATCTCTATCTGGGCGCAAGTGAGGACGCATCTGTACCCGAAGTTCCTCTCCCATCGGAAAAACCGCCAGCGAGGATGGCCGTAAGAGGGGAAGTCCTTGACAAAAGCTGCTTCACATCCGAGAGTTGTGCGGCTCGGTACTGCTCGGCTTCCTTTTTCGTCAGTTTCATCCAGTCCGTCCTCATATCCGTCGAGTACACCATAATTTCGTAGTGCGCCAAAAGCGGAAGTTTTTTTTTACCTTCTTCAACGATTGGGAGAATCTGTGCCTCGCTATACCGATGCGCCAAAATGCGCCAGTAAATCCAATAGAAAAGGCGGATTTTGATGTCGTGGTTAAGAATCATCAATGCCGCCTCCTTGAAAGCGAAATACGGCTCAAGGGCCATATCTTTCAGTACCTCCGCACCAGTCTTGACGCTCTCTGCGGCGTTCTCTCTTTCAAGCCATACTTGGGATAGCCTTTCGAGTGTGTATGGCTTTATCCAGCGCAATCTGACGGATTTCTTCGTTCCGAGGATGTTTACTTTCGTGACGGAATTATTCACGATGTCGGCATACTCGCTCCTCGATTGCAGGGATGGTTGTTCGGGTTTATTCATTCGCTTGTAGAATTAAAGAAGGGGCAGGGCTTTCACCCCGCCCCTCGGTTTGGGTTTCCGTATCGCCCGATTACTGGCTGCTGACGGTGTGAGTCGGGAGCGGAGCGAAGTCGCCAGAGGCGTGTTCGTTCGGCATAACGACCGCATCGAAGTGAACGTAGGTCGGGGTGGAGTTGTCGTCGTGCTGCGGTTCGGAGAAGATGAACTTGACGCGAGCGAACGCGATGGCGGTTTTGCCGCTCTGGGAGATTGCGAGTACGGTGTACTCCTTCTCCTTCGAGCCGAGCTTATACGCCTTCGTGCCTTCGTAGGATTCGCTGGCCGAGATTTTCACCTTCGCGGCAGAGGCGGAGCCTTCCTCGAAAGCGAAGGACAGGAGCGCAACGGCGATGGAGGGAATGTTGCCCTGCATCGTGTAGTTCTCGCCAGCGTTCACCGCAGAGTCGATGACCTTGTGCTTCTGGTCGATTTTGGTCGAGGTGAACGAGGGCGCATCCTTGCTAATCTGGAACGAGTTTTCAAGGGTGAAGATTTCCTCCGCCTGTGAAAAGTCCACGCCACCAGTAATATCGAAATTTACGCCCGTACCAGCGACATACGGAATGAGCTTCAGCACAGAGTTGCCCGTGTTGAGGTCGTTGAGCATAGCTGATGTAAGAGTAGCTGCCATTTTTAGTCGGTTTTAGGTAGGTTTTTAATGTAAGTTTGGATGTTGAGTAGCCGAAAGTGATAACCGTTTCCATCGTCCGAATCGCCGAGGACGCGGAGGGAGAAAGGTTTGAAGGTCAGACTATCGCCAAGATACCCGACCGAGAGAAGCGCATCCACCTTTCCCTCCATAACGGAGAGTTTTTTGGAGTTCTTCATATTGCTCACGTTACGGGAGAAAAGCGCGATGGAGATAGTGCATTCTCCGAGGGTGTCTTTTCCCGTAAGGGCGCGAATCGGGCCGCTGACGCGAGCAACTACGAAGTCCGCGAGGTCGGCTTGCGTAGAACGGGGTCGGTTGGCCCACACATTCTTCGACACGTTAGCCGAACGGATAGCATCGCAGATTGCGGTCTCTATGGGTGTCTGGTCGTAAAGGCTCATAGTTTACGAGGGTTTAGGTACTGCGCCGGGAGTGAGATATTCGTTGCCGAAGAATCCGCCCCAATTGTCTTGGATGTCGCCACGGGCCGCGTTGAGCAAGTCCTCCTCCAATGCCACGTTATACCATCCTCCGTTCAAGTCGGAAAGGATAACTGCGCACCAGCCGGATTGCTCGCAAGCGAGTTTGATGGCGTTTTCAAGCGCATCGCCCGGAAGGTCATCCTCACCACCGTTGTGATAGCCGGATTCGACTAAAACACCGTTGTGCGCAAGCGCATAGGCGAGGGTGTTCTTCTCGGTCGCGTGGTGCATATTCGATTCGTGGGTGTCGTGTTCATAGAGAAGCGCATTAAGCCCATCACGGGCCATATTGCGCATCACAACCTCACTCATACCATCGGCGTACTTGCGCAAGCTCTCAAATCCGCGCTTGAAGGCTGATTTGTTCTTGCGTTGGTTGTTATAAGCCGTCCTGTTCATTGCCGTATCGGTCAATCCAGATGTTCGTTCCCCAATTGTAGGTAGTCATCTTCTTGACAACCGCCGTGAACTGATGCGTCTTATCCGTGACTACGATGATAGTACCTTCTTCGAGGTGCGTTTTCATCATCGGGCAAGACATCTTGAAGTCCGACTGAAACACATCGCCGGAATCCTTGATGCCGCCCGTACTTGTTCGGTAAGAGCAGGGCATTTCATCTACCGTTTCCGTCACCAACTCCCCAGCCGAATCGAAGGTTGGGTTGCCGTATCGGTCACAAATAACCCTTTCGAGTGAAACCGTGGCGAGAACGGGGTCGCCATCCTCGTCCGTTACGGGAAGCCCGCTCGCATCGAGCGAGGAACCCCTAACGCAAAAACGGCTCGACCATCGTGGGTTGTAGTATTGCGACATTAGTAGAGGTCTTTGAGGCTTATCTTAACCTTTGCCGGGTCGTCGAACGGCTCATCCCACTTCGCGTAGAGGTCGCGGGCCATCTTCAAGAGAGCATCGCGGCTCACCACGTTCTTGTTAGAAATGTAGTGCGTCCAACCACCATCGCTTTCTCCTTGCGTCCCCGACTTCGTAGAAGAAATGGCTGCACCGAAATACACATCTGCAAGGCAGAGGTCGCGCTGCTTCTCCGTAGCATTCCCATAGAGGGTAGCATCGTCCGTGATTCCACGGTCGAGAAGCGTAGAGAAGATGAAGTCATCCGAAAGGTCAATGATGTTATCGACCTTTGCGCGAAGCCATCTCACCATTGTCATATTGCTTGCGATGTCAGCCATTTCTTCGACGAGGTTTGGTTAGCACTTTCAATGAACTTTTAGGCGTTCGGGTAGAGATACCACATATACTGCGGCACGGAAGGAACGACCAGCGAGGTCATTTCCGTGTTGTAGCTCTGGCATTTCTTCACGAAGTCCACGCCGATGGTAAGCAGCAGCTTGCCACCGTAGAACGAGCCGTAGTTACCACCTTCGATGGCGATAGGCTCGACGGTCTTGACCGTACCGATGTTGCCATCCGGGACGAACACCCACACATCCTTCTCGAATGCGTTGATGTTGCTGCGGGTGAACGCCTTTTCGGTCTTGTCGATGCTCTCAACAGGGACAAGGGAGTCGATGGCCTTGATGGGCGCACCGATGATGCTCTCAAGAGCCTGTTTGCGCTGCTCGTAGGACATAATGCCCGCGTAAGCAGACTGCGAAGCGGCCTGTGCAGCCGGGAGAGCGGCGATGCCGATAACGGCAAGAACCTTCGAGTGCATAAGGCACTCCTTGAGGTAGTCAATCTCCACCTCGAAGTGACCGCGAACGCCCTCTTTGCGAGCCTTTGCGACAACCGCCACAAGGTCGTTAACGGGGTCGCTATTTACGCCCTCGTTGGCCGTGGTGTGGGTCGAAGAAGTCCACCAGCGAGCGGTGGAGGTCAGCGTGGTCTTGTTGGCCGCGGGAACGTGGTAGTCAATCGTGATGTTCTTGACACCCTTCGGGTTGTTGGTGTTGTTGATGGTGAACTTACCCGTAGAGACCGCCTGATGACGCTGATAGGTCAGCGCATTGGTGTGACCGCCGATGAGTTTGTCAACGGTGATGAAAAGCTGCTCATAGGCAATGCGGGCCACCTGTTCGGGGGTGACACTCTTTCTGTCCTCAATGAGCTTCATCTTGCGGAGCTTGTCCTCGTTGAAGTATTCGACCTTCTTCATACGCGGAATCTTGCCCGTGTAGGACTTGAAGCCCATCGTACCGTCCGGCAGAGCGGGCGAGTCGAGGTCGTAATACTGCGCCATCACGTTCAGACCAAGCTCGCCTACAATCTGCTCGTAGGTGAAGTCGGTCTGCATCGTCGGCTCGAAGGTAAAACCGTCAAGCTGGAGCGAATTGTACTTGAGGGCCATCGTGTTGTTCAGAAAACTCTGAATGCTCTCACCTGCGCCAAGTGCGCGAGAAAGCAGGTCGTAGAACTGAATGTTGTAGGTATCCATAGTATTTTCTCCTCTGGGTTAAAGGGTTAAACAAGCACCTGCAACACACCCGGAACGGCTGCTGCCATCTGCGACTTGACCGCCGAAGCGGGGGTCAGTTCGACAATCAGACCTTCGGCGTGGAACTTCACGACCGCACCCGTGGCGGCGATGGTCTTTGCGGAAACGGCGGCATCGGAATCGTCGAGGTCGCCCAGATAGATGTCGTTGTATAGGTAGCCATTCGGGATAACCTTGAGCGACTTGCTGGAGCCGGCGGCGGCAGCAGACGAGATAGCGATGACGCTACCTGCGGAGGGGGTGTCAACGGTTGCAGAGTGAGCCACCTTGACCTCATACGTTCCGGCGTTGTCGCCCTCGGTAACGAGGTCAACTGCGGTAACTGCTGCGGCCTTACCCGTAGCGGCGAAGGTCGAGCCGACCTTCATAATGAAGTCGCCGACCGCCGGGAGAATCTTCACACCGCCGAGTTCGGCAGCGTGCAGGAAGATGGAGTCGGTCGTGACCTCAACACCATCGCCAGCGGTGAAAGCCTTGACTACCCAACCGATGAACGGGGTAATCTCCTTGCTATCGAGCTTCACAGGGAAACCCGCACCGAGGAGCAGGCCCTTCTTCAAGAAGGCGGAAACGAGAGAGCCACCCACGGGGACGGGGGTCACAGTTCCCAGCCAAACGGGGATATGGCTCTGGCCGATGTTTCTGGCCTCGGAGCCATAAGCGTTGAAAGAGCTGAATTTAGGCATAGTAATGATTGATTTGTGGATTATGATTGTTCTTCTTTGGGGAGAAGCCCCTGCTGACGGAGCCAGTCGTTCTTGGCTTTTGCTTCTGCCGCCGCATCACCTTCACCACTACCGCCGCCACGGGGAGGCACGGGGCTTGTCCCGAAGGTTTCGGTGTAGGTTCGGTTGTAATCCTCCTTGAGCCGGGCGATTGCGGCATCTTCCGTTTCGTCCTTATTGAGCGCGAAGCCCTTGAGAACGGAATTAAGGATACCCTTGTTGGTGCAACCCTCCTTTGTTTCGAGGCGGCTACGAACCGATGCGAGTGTAGTTTCGTTGTTGCGGGCGTTTTCCGCATCATCCATCCGCTTCTTCAACTCCTCATACTGCTCACGCAACTTCTTTTCGTTTTCGGTTTCCGTCGGTGGCGTTGGCGGTGTAGGCGGGGTGGTTTCCGGGTGGAGCTTCTTGTAGTCCTCAAGGTCTTTTTCGGCTTTGGTTGCGCGGTTGCGCAGCGAGTCGCTTTCGCCTTGAATGGACTTGAGGAGGTTCTTGACGAGTTCGGTCTTGATTTCATCTTGAATCTTTGCCTCATCGGTAATGGTTTTTTCGAGGAACGAGGCAACCCCATCGAAAGCCTTGTCACCCAACCCCAGATTCGCGTATTCGGTTTTGAGCGCGTTCAGAATTTTTGTTTTCATCTGTGTTAAAGAACTTTGTGGTTAATAAAAAAGCCCGCGAGCGGAGGCGTGATAACCTCTGCTTACGGGCCTGTTTGGTTCTCAAAAGTGGAACTCTGGTAGCCTACTGTACGCTCACGGCGTTTATGTCTTGCAGTTCAAGACTGCTCACCCGCTTGCATTGCGGGCATCGGACGGAAAGACGAAGAACGCCCTTCAATTCCTTCACTCGCACGGGAAAGGTCTTGCCACAAAGAGGGCAGCGAACCTGTATTCCTTTGTCTGCGTTTTCTGTCATTTCGCGTCTATAACCACAACAAACATAATGTATTTCGCGGAACAAACGGAAACAAATGTTTCACTTTGTTTCTCTTTTTGTTTCATATTTGTTGTGTATGCAAGCCGCCATCATAGACGAACGATTGTATCTCGACCCCGTTTTTCTCAATCTGGGCGTTGAGGTCTATACCAACGAGTACGCAAATCTGCTCCGCAAGGAGAATCTGGATTTGAAGCGGAAGGGTCAGCGGATATGGAACATCGTACCCCAGCAGGGCTTTCAAGAGAAGGTGCTGACAAGCGAGGCGGACTTGATTATATGCGGAGGAAGTCGAGGCAGCGGAAAGACGGCGGTTAGCCTCATCGGGGCGTTCTATTATGCCGACAATCCAGATGTTAACCTCTACGGCTTCCGCCGTTACGAAGCCGATGTAAAGCGAGGTATCTGGAAGTCTTGCAAACCGATTTTTAGGGGTTTCGCGTCCTTTGCCGATACCGCATACGAAGCGAAGTTCTTTGCCGGAAGTGGGGCGGTGATGAAGATGGAACACCTTGCCGACCTCAAGCAAGTCAAAGACCGATTCCGAGGAGCGGAAATGCCGTACATCGTAATCGAGGAGTTGGCGGAGTTTACGAAGGAGAACCTTAATGTCATCTTCGACCTTATGGGTTCTAACCGAAGCACCACGGGCGTTCGCCCTCGCTTCATCTGCACCTGCAACCCCGTTGGCAAGAGCAACAAACTACGGTGGTTCTTGGATTGGTGGATAGACCCCGTTACCGATGAGGCGATTCCAGAACGGAGTGGCGTGTTGAGGTACTTCGTGCGATACGGTGAGGACATCACCGAGATTGCGTGGGGCGGTTCGCCGGAGGAGGTGTATGCCAACCCGAATGCGAGAGCCAAGATTGCATCGCTGACCGACAACCCCGACAGGGATTACAGGAGCTTCATTACCTCCGTGACATTCATAGATGGTGCGTATGCCGAAAATGAAATCCTCCACGTTTCCGACCCGAAATATATGAACCGCATTTCGTCTGGCGGCAGCAAGGCGACCATCAATGACATTCGTGGTGTCTGGAGGGATGTGGACGATACGGGTGCGCTTGTCACGGCTTCGGATATGGCGCGTTTCTTCGCCAATACCCCGCAGACAACGGGGCGAAAGGTCGGTGGCGCAGACATCGCCTTGCGCGGTGACTGGTTCGTTCAATGGGCTATGGATGGCTGGCACATCGTGGATGTGGATGCCGCAAGGTGGCTCACCTCCGAGGATGTTATACCGCGAATCAAGGCATTCCAGAGGCGCAACGGCATCGCTGACGAAGATTTCGCCTTCGATGTCAACGGTATGGGTAACTGGGTCAAGCAGAGCGAGGATATGCGGCATTGCTACGCCTTCGACAACAAGGCGGGTGCGATAGACAAGACTTCCTACACCAAGCGAAAAAGCGAATGCGCGGGCATTCTCATCGAAAAACTCCAGAACGGAGAAATATCCATCGAGCCGGATGTGCTGCGGAGAATCTTCAAGGAGAACAAGTCGCAATTCACGATTGAGGAGCGGCTGATGGTCGAGAGGATGGTTCTCAAATGGGCGGAAATGGAGAACCCCAAGACCCTCATCAAGAAGGTTGATATGAAAGCCATTATCGGTCATTCCCCGGACTTTATCGAAGCCCTGCTCTACGCCATTGACCGCGCCGACAACGCAAAGCGCAAGACAAAGGAGCGCAGGGGTAATTGGGGATACTTTTGCTAATCAACAAAACACGAAATATGAGACCTATTCCAGAAATCGGAAAGATGACCCCCGAACAGATTATGCGGAAGATGCCATTTCGCATTCCCATCCCGCCGAACCACGTCTGGGGGCCTATCATCAACAACGCAAACGTTGGTGTCGTGCCGCTGCAAGACATCAAGACCGTCGTTCGCTCACAGGCGGACTTCCTCTGCGAGTACAACGTAAACTCGCACCTTATCAACTCCATCAAGTATTACCCCAACTCCGTGTTCATCAACCAGAGCGAGGGCAAATACCAAGCGAAGGTTCGCAGCCGCATCGCAATCGGATTCCAAGAGCGCATCAAGACCAAACGCAAGACCGCCCTTCTCGGTAACAACATCGGCTTCAAGGTTATCTCCAATCATAGTAACCAGAAGGGGGAGGATATTCTCGCACGATACCGCGAGGGATGGGAGGCGCACAACCTTGAGGTGGCTATCGACAACGCCTTTGCGTCGGACTACATCACGGCTGACTGCGCGGTGTATGTGTACCTCGACAACGGCAAGGTGGGGTGGCGCGTATTCTCATACCAAGATGGCGACATTCTCTATCCGCACTACCACCCTCTGACGGGGGAAATCGAACTGCTTGGCCGCAAGTATTGGGAAGAAGATTGGGATGGAAAGAAATCTTGCTACCTTGATGTCATAGACCGCAATTTCTTCGTAACCTACAAGCAGAACGATGAGGGTAAGTGGGAAATGGAGGGCGACCCGATTGCTCACGGATTCCCCATCTGCCCGGTCGCATACCACCGCCGCAACACAGGCCCCGTCTGGGCTTCGTCCCAACCTCTCATTGATGGTTACGAACTCGCAATCTCGCAGTTCGCAGAGAACAATGCGGCATACGCCCTTCGCATCCTCTACACCCTCGGCGGCGATATGGAGGTGATGGCGAATACGGACGGAACGCCAGCGAGAATAGACTCCTCAGATGCCAATGCAAAAGTTGGATTCCTCGAACCAGCAGAGGGCGCAGACGGTGCTTTTGCTTCGCAACTCGGCATAATGGAGAAGAACATTATGCGCGGCTCGTTCGCGGTGGAAACGCCGGAAATCAAGTCTGGTTCGGATATGTCGAGCCTCACGGTCAAGATGCTTTTTGCGGATTCCTTCACGAAGGCCCTTGAGGACTCGATGGAATATCAGCCGTTCCTCGACCGCGTAGCCACCCTGTTTCGATACTCATATAGCGTGGAACTCGGCAAGCCTTCTGACTTCGAGCAGTTCATCATCAAGCCATACCTTGCCCCGTATGTCTTTATGTCGGAGAGTGATGTGGTTAACTCCCTCGTTCAGCTTGTGGCTGCTGGCGTACTGTCGAAGCAGACCGCAACCGAAATCGCATACGACACGGGTTACGGCACGGCTGATGAGTGGAGCCGTATTCTGCAAGAGGCGCACGACCAACTTGTAGCCGATTCGCTCGCCCAGCAGGGGCAGAAAAACAACCCCGTCAACCAGAGCCGCGCTAACGCATAATGGCCGAGCAGAAGATAGTCACGGATGCCCTTGCGAAAGCGGGAAGGAACGTAAGGTCGCGTGTCCGCGAGGCGGTCTTTGACATCCTTGACCTCGTTTGGAGGGAACGGAGCGATAAGTTTGCATTCGCGGATAACCCCGAAGTGGACGCAAGGGTAAACAAGATTCTGCGGCAATTGTCGGACGGCTTTCTTGAAGATGCCCGTAATGAAGCGAGAAACCTCCTTAAATCGCTCGAATATGATGATTGGGAAGATGAATCGCTGGAGTACGCAGAACGTGAAATAGACGGTGAAACGATGCTTTTCCGCTTCGATATGCACGCATCCCACTTGAAGGAACTTCTGGAGTGTTGGGTTGCGGTCGCGGCGGTCTATGGACTATCGAAATGGCAACTATGGACGAGCCTCAACACATACCTTGCGAATCCGATGGCATCCGAACTCTGGAGGGGTGCTGGATTCGGTGCGCTCAAGTGGGGTAAGGGCTATGACAGGAATATCGTTGAGGCGATACAAAGGCTGATTCGGGACTATATGGAACGAGCGTACCAATTCGCCACCCTACTTGACTATGCGGAGCAAGGTGCAATCGGCTACACCATCCATCGCGGCTCGTTCTACGATTGCCCCCTGTGTGATTCGTATCTGGATAAGGTCTATCCGATAGACACGATAATTTTGCCTTTGCATCCGAACTGTTGTTGCTATACCGAACCAGTCTTTGCCAATGAGTGAGATTAGGGTAGATATTAAGCCTCTCTCGGTGAACGAGGCGTGGAAAGGTAGGCGGTTCAAGACCGATGACTACAAGCGATACGAAAGGGCGATGCTCTTTATTTTGCCGCGAATCACCCTACCAGAACCACCTTATCAAATCTACTACGAATTTGGTTTCAGCAACTCCCAGAGCGATTACGACAACCCCTGCAAACCTCTTGGCGACATTCTCCAAAAGAAATACGGGTTTAACGACAAGGAGATATACCTTGCAATCGTCCGAAAAATTATCGTTAAGAAAGGTCGGGAGTATATAAAAGTCCGCATCGAGCATTTTGATGGCCCGACGCGGATTTGATTTGGCATTTCCAAAGAAAAAGACTACCTTTGTGGTGTTCTTATGGAAACATAAGGCAATAAATTTAGTGAATTTTGCCGCCCTTCGTTGTGAAACGCGGGGCGGTTTTCGTTATAGCGGAAAATCGCAAAACCCGCGCAGGGAGTCGTTGTACCTCTCAGCGAGATTCTGCCCCAAAGTATCTTGCATCGGCGTATCAATGCGGTTCGCCCACTCCAAGTAGGCGATGGAGCCGTCCGGCTGCGCAACCCGCACCCTTCTACCCCTTGCGAGGGTTGTATTTCCGATTTTCGTTGCCATCGCTCGGTTCTTTGAAATGAACCTCCCGGACTACATCGTGGCACTCCGGGCAATGGATATACAAATCCTTTGGCGACCATCCGGCGATGGCTTCCGTCTCAAGGAACTCGAACTCGCAGCCGCAATGCGGGCAAGTGGCCGTAAGGCGCGTTGTGTTACCGTGTTTCAGTACCTTCATTTTCCTTTAATCTTTCAGCTTCTTCCTCGAATTGCATCATCTCCTTTACCTCACTCTCGGCCTTCTGCTGCTCCTCCTCGGTAGGCTCTCCGGCCTTCAAGCCGTACACCTCCGGGTGGCGTTTCATACAATCCTCGCAAGCGTGGTAGGCGGTTTCTAAGAACTCGCCATCCGGGATGGTTGACATCAACGACCAGAGAACCGCGAGGTAGTTACCCATTCCCTTCGCGTGACCTTCCTCACCCTTTCGGATGGCCTCAAGGGATTGGTAGATGAACATTCCAACAGGGATTGCCTTGCGAACGCGGAAGGAGAACACGGCGTTGAGGTCAGTAACCTTAACGTGTTCCGATTCCTCCTTCACGAAGAAATTTCCGATGCGCACCTCGCCCTTCTCAAGATGCGCCTTTCCGTTCTTGATTTTCATTACTTGCGCCCCAATTTTTTGAGCTTTCCAATTCCGTTTATGGTGAGCTTCAATACACCCACGATGAGGTAGAAGGCCGCAATTAAGGCGAGTCCGCCCCAGAACGGGCAAGTGACCCACCACCACGACCAAGCGATAACTCCGCAGAGTTTGAGAATCACAAAAACGATTCCCAAGATGGCTGGTATTCCGATTTGCATAGCTTTATGGTTTTATTTGATTCTAATGGACGGTACGGGGCCAACGAGCGTACCCCACGATTCACCGCCGGGTACGACTTCACCTCTTTCGTTCAAGATGGAGATACATTTGGACTTCCAGACCATAAAACCGTTGAGGCGGCTCTTGAGCCGTTTGGTCTGCGCCATTCTTTCTGCCACATACTTATCGTAGGGCATCTTCGGAGGTCTGGCGTTAAGGATTTCCCCGAACGTGCCAGCATTGTAGAGATTGGAGTGTTTCTTTGCCATATATTTAGATTCGTTGATATTCGATTTTTGTGGGTACAAATTCCGCCTCAAGCCGTTTTCTCCCATCCGCGATGTCGTCGGGGCGAACCGCAATCATAGATGCGCGATATTCAAGCCCATCCTCGCTCAACTCAAACTTGATGAACTTGTCGGATATTAGCTTTTTCACTATCTCATCGACTGCGTGTTCTCGCGCCCTTTCATAGACGGCATCGCGGAAGAACAATGCGCCAGATTTGAGCGGCCCCGCGTCATTCTTTACAATCCCTTCGGCATACCGCGCATCAATAGCCACGACACATCGCATCCTCTCATACGGGATTGTTTCTTTGATTACGGGCGTAGGGAGAGTAACAGGCGCAATAGGGCAATACTTATCCACAAACGGCGCGAGTTTCTTGGCTATGCGTTTCTTTAGGTTCATATCTGGTACACTCGATAGAAGATTTCACGGCTTCGGTGCATCGCAACGCCATATCGGTTCATTTCCCGCGTGATGGCCGTAGGTGATATGTCGCCAACACCAAGAGCGATTTCGCGCTGAGAGACCTTTACGGTGGTCTGACCGTCATACAAGGGATAGACACTCAGACCACGCGACGCGAGATAGGTGCGAACTGGTGCTTGCCGGGCATCAATAATGGTTCGCAGTTCTTTTGAGTACGATTCAATCGCCTCGCTACGGGTAAACTCACCACCCTGCCGGACGAGACGGTTCCTTCCTTCGATTATCCAGTTGAAGATGCCGGGAAGGTCGGAATCGGTTATCTTACGGACGAGGTGCTTATCTTGTCGCTCCGGCGGAATGGTGATGTCGAAACGGATGGGGACGAGGCGGCGGAAGAAGGCATCGGTGGTGTCGTTGAACCTCGGCATTTCATTCATCGCAAAGACGAGGGGCGGACACTTGATTTTCTCCGCATCGCCGTAGATTTTACGCCCTGCGACATCCTGCCCCGAAGCCAGAGCCTTGAGCGAAGAATCGAAGTCAGAGGTGCGGCGCATATCCGGGGCGAAGTTGAGGCGTTTACCCTTGACATAGGGTATCATCTTCTCGCTTGTAAGCTGCTGGCTATCGAAGGTGGAAACGTTGTCGTCGCCGATAGCCTTTTTCATCACCTCAAAGATTACACTCTTGCCGTTTGCTCCCGCCCCAATGAGGAGGAGAAACTTCTCTACGGACATACGCGAGCGGTCGAGGTAGCACATACCGAAAAACTCTTGGAGGACGAGCCGGACGGACGGGTCTGGAAGCACCTCCGCCAAGAAGGTTTCCCACGCGGGGCATTTTGCCTCCGGGTCGTAGTCGTATGGCATCCGCTCAGTCACGATTCGTCTTGGGTTTATGTCTCCGAACTCAAGACCACGCACCTCAAGTATGCCGTTGTTGAAGCAAAGGAGGAAGGGATTGGGCGCGTAAGACCGCTCCACGACCACGGATAGCGGCATTTCGCCCATCCTCCGAACATCGGTAGGCGAGAAGCCCAAATCAACGAGAACGTTGCTCAAATCGGCGAGAATTGAGAGTTTGTCCGCCCGTTCGTAGAACATTCCGTTGAAATAGTGGAAATCACCACCACCGATGAAGCAGAGGGATGAATGACGGAGCGCATCGCGCACCAGAAGGGTTATGGCATCCACGCGGTCGTTCACGCCCTTCACGCCACGGGCGGAAGCGATGTCGTCGTGGCGAGCGGAAAGCAGGGAGTGGAGTTCAATGCTGAATGTGGATGCCATAGGTTACAAGGAAGGACTCGATGGCGTAGAGCCGCCACACAGTTTAGGGTGACGACAAGGACAAAGACCTCCCGCCCTGCGAAGGCGAAGTCTGAGGTTCTGTACGGAACAGATACTTTGGGCGAGAGTCATAGGTGAAGTGTCGTTTCCTCCAAAAACGAAAACTTGGTAGTCGGCAGTGGGTGTTACCTACACCCCCTAAAAGGTTTTTTGCGGACTACGCCAATCGTTAGCCTCGGTTTCAGTCAAGACATCAGTCCGGGGTTAGTCCTTCTGGTTTGTTAGTTGTTTATAAAGTTCCGCGTATCGTTTAGGGATGACAATGCGGAGGGCGGCAACCTCCTTTGCGCGAGCCATCTTGGTTTCGTTCTCTGCGATGCGAATCTTCTGCATCTTCTCAATGAACTCGTCGTATGCCACCTTGTATCTTGCGGCCTTTTCCTCCGAATCCACGCGGATAGCCTCGTCGATGGTGTGCTTCATACCGTTGAGTTCGGCTTCGCTCTTGCGATGTTCAGCCTGTAAGCTATCCATCATAACGGAGATGTCGGAGAGAGAGGCTTTCAGTTTGCGGTCGATGATAATCGTGTCACGACCCGTGAAGCCACCCTGTGCGAGCTTCGTGGGTTCGCTTTCGGACGAAATGGCATCCCTGCGGGCGGAATCAAAGCTGCCGCCGGGGTGGATGTATTCGCCATAGGTGGAAGCGCGGGCTTCAAGCGACAGGTATCGCTCCCTCTCGCCGATGCTCCAGCCGACAATCACATCGGCGCGGGTGATGGGCTGCTCCTGTTTCGGTTCAAGGATGTTTGCCCTCTCCGGGGATTCGTAGTTCTCAATCTCGCGCATCAAGACTTCTTTCGCGGTGATAGCCTCGCGCAAGAAAGCGATGAAGCCTTTGTGGGCGGAAATACGGTCGAGGTTCGAGACGATTTCTACGGTCGGGATGACATTTGCCTTCTTGATGACATTGGACTTGTCCGAACCTACAATCTGGGCGCGGGCCTCCACGAAGCTGATGGCCTCAATTTTTCCCTTAAGGGATTCGTAGTGCAGCTTGGCAAGATTAGCGATGTGATTGGCCGAGGTTTCAGTAAGGCCGGATTCGCCAAAGAAACCTTCGGGAATTGGAGAAAAATCGTGAATCGTCATATTGGAATTGGGATATAATTTTTTCAGTTCATCTAATTTCCACATAGTTTTACCCGCTGCGTCCGATAACGCCTTGAACTTCTCGGCAAGGATGTTTACCGTCTCCTCGCTCGCCGGCCTAATCCCGCTACCGAGCATCTTTCACCTCCTCAAACCATACGAAGGTTTTGTCACTCCGTTCCGATTTCGTACATTGAATCCTCGGCGGGCAATGGCTACCGAGAAAGGCACAACCCATACAGGCGTTTCTGGGGATTACATCGGGCCGCTTGACGCATCGGTATGTTCGCCCCTTCACGACGATAGTACCACCTATGGGGATAAAGACATTGGGTAGAAAGAATCGCTGGTCGCCCTTCATAACGGCAACAAAGTTATACACAAAAGCAACAAAGCGCAAATAATTTTTGGTCGGTAACAAAAAAGTATTACCTTTGCCGCCGTGAGAGAGTGAAACGGATATGGCCGCGCTTAAAACACTCGGCTAAAAATCATCGGAGGCTCATAACCTACGGATATTGGGTTCGACTCCCATTCTCGCAACCAATAAACGGAGCGCAGCGGTGCGCAGCAGGAGGCTTGCCCCGGCCATCGCGTCACCTCCGTCCTTTCAGGCCCTTCACCCAGCCGTGAGGGGCTTTCTTTATGCCGGAAACAGGAGAAATCTACGACTTTTTAATGGCAAAGTCGCAAAAGTCGCAAAAAAGTTGCGCCTGCAAGTTCTTCTCCCACAGTAGTTTACAAAGAAATCTACGAGTTTCGCAAGTTTTTTTTCACTCTTTATACACATACACGCATATATATCTTTTTATTTTTCTTCGCGTAAAGTGTCCAAAAAAAGTAACGAAAGTCGTATATTTTCTTGCAATATCAAGATTTTGAGGTTGTTACAAAGACAAAAATGTTGCGACTTTGGTGCGAGTTTGCAGAGTTTTGTGCGAGTTTCGGGCTGGAGCATAAAAAAATCCCAGAAAAAAAATCTGGGACTTGGTAGATGGGGTCAAAAAAATTGGCAAAAATAATTTTGGGTCGGAAGGGAGAGCGATATGTTTCCGGGTTTTGGGGTGGCCCCTCCCCTCGTTGGCGGTTCGCGTCTCTTTTCCTAATAATATAATGTATATTATTGGTTTTTCTTCTCCTGTTTGGCCTTCTCCCTTTGATACAGAACACAATCGCGGCAATTTTGCGGTAAATACGCCCTTACTTGCTTTCCCTCCTTCGCTGCTTGTCTGTCGTCGCGCTGGCCTGCAATTATAATTTTAAGCGCGTCGAGTTTCTGGTCGGGGTCGTTTGTGTTATTTATTAGGTCGTTTAATAGTCGTTTTTGCTCGTCCGGGTTGGCGTAATCGACTTTTTGCCTTGTTGCTCGCTCCGGCGCTTCACTTCCTCGCCTCTCGTCCTCTCTCCTTATCTCCTCGCGCAATCTCTCTTTTATTGCCTCATCTGCTGCGAACTTTTCGCGCTTCTGGGCTTCTATTTCTGCGGCTACCTTCGGCGCGTTCTTCCACTTTGATATATAATGCGTTGTCGTGGCTGGCGTTCCTCCCTGCTTGCCCCCTGCAAGGGTGTAAAGTAGTCGCCAATCCTCCACACTTCCGAAAACGTGCAAACGGATTGCGGCCTTTTCTCTCTCCGTTATTGTCGTACTTTGTAATGTTGTTTCCATCTGTCAACAAATAAACCATTTACAAAGATAGCGACAAATGGACGCGACACCCAAATAAACCCGGCATTTTGTTCCTCTCTCATCGTCCACCCAAAACGGCTTTATTTCTGGTCTTGTCCTGTCTTGGTTCGGTGGTTCTGGGTGTTGCCTCTTGTGGTCTTTGGTATTGTCAAAATGTGTTGCGAATTGTCAAAACTCCGCAATTTCACTTTTTTTGCAAAATTTTTCATTTTATTGGTACAACCTAACAATATATTTATTATATTTGTATTGGGATTTAGTGCGAACCTCAAACGCCCGCCCGCCTTCGCTCTTTGACATTTTGATATAATCAGATAGGCAAAACTTTTTACACTCCGCCGGGGGTGTCTAAATAAACCGGGGCCGCTGCTGGTCTTTGCTTTGGTGGTTGGATACTTTAACAGTTGAATTGCAGAATACGGAAAAACCACAAGCCCCGCAAGGGCGGGACGCAAAAAGGGCCTTCAACCTTCGCGGGTTGCTGGCTCTCAAAATTCACTAATTAAATTTATCGCCTTATGAAAACTAATTTTTATGAAACAATCGCCGCTGCTGGCGTAATTACTGAACGCCAAATAATTACAATTAAATCCCGCGCAAATCGTGGGGCGGATGTCTGGGAGATTTTTAATAATGGGAATTTGAGGATAACACAGGAGCAAACAAAAAAGGGGCTTTCTTGGCTTCTTAACCAGTGGAAAACGCCTCGCGGAATTGAACGTAAAAACAACCCATTTGGGTATCGTGAACAGGAAATCATAAACAATTTCGACCGCTTCGCCCTCGTAGACTTTTATAACGTTGGCCGTTATTTCCCTTTCTTCGTTCCTGTGTATCGTGTTATTTCTCGCTCTGGCTCCTCGTTTGAATACTATTATAACGCCGGGCGAATATCTATTATCGGGTGACGTTCTACGCTTCCGGCCCGGTTTGCTGGTGACGGCTTCCGGGCTTCCAATCCACTAAATTGATGCCTTATGAAAAATCTTGCTAAACTTTGCCCCTCGTCCGCTTGGATTTCGGTTACTGTGTCCGGCTGGGGTCACGCCGAAAACAAGATACACAAACAGGTTGCCATTTGCCAGAATTGGAACGAAGCTAATAAAATGCTTGACGGTTTCGGCTCGGACAGTTCCTACAAGAATGTAAATTGGACATATCGGAAGCCGTATTTTTCGCCATCCAGATATACCTGTACTTTCCGTCCGGCTTCGGATTTTACGATTTACAACTAATGCCAACCGGGAGCGGCCTCTGGCCGGGCCGCTTCTGCTAAATTCACTAAATTATTTTGCCTTATGAACACTACCGTATTTCTCTGGGCGGTTATGACCGCTCTTGGCTGCAAAGTAATTGCAACCTTTGTAAAATGCGTTATCCACTTTTTTAAGTCCGAACCAAAATGATTGTAAAATGGTTTCTAATCGCGCTTGCCTTTGAAATCCCGGTAATCCTTCTGGTGTTTGCAAAAAGCAGAGGGGACGAAAAAGAAAGGGAGGGGGCTATGAAAGAAGAAAGGGGGCGGGGGTTATACCTTGAAATCCTTTCGGAAGTCTGGCAGAAAGCAAAGGGGCGGGGGCTGCATAAAAAGGGCGGTTACGATAATTGCCTGTACTTTGTAGCCCTTGATGAGGCTTTGAGGCGGTTGCGCCGAGGGGACGAAGTGGAGCCGGGCGTTGCTGGTCTTATAATAGACGGGCTTGGCTTCCACTTGGAACAGGACGGGGACGGGGTTATAACCGTTGCCGAAAACGAAACGGGGGCCGGGGAGTGAAATCGCCGGGCCTTGCAAAGAATCACTAAATTAAATGCCTTATGAATGTAACCGAACTGAACCGAGAACAGTTGACCGAACTAAAGCAGGGGTATCTGACCCAACTTGCCGAATCTGGCGAGTTTGCCGAGATTATGGGCGTTGACTATGACGAACCAAGTTGGTACGATATAGCGAATGCCGATGCAATCGTGCCGGACGATGTAATCTTCCGAAATTACGAAGGGGTGGACTTCGTGCCGGAGGACTTCTCTTGCAGTCCCGAATATGCGGAACTCGCGTGGTGGGACAAATAATAAAGCCGGGGGCGGGTATCTTGACCGATGCCAGCCTCACAAATTCACTAAACAAAATGCCTTATGAAATCCAAATCTTACGAAACCTACGCAACAACCCAAATTAGGGTTTACGAGGAAATGATTGCTTTTGCGGACACAATGAAAGCTATTGCGCGGAAGTATAACGGGAAAATCGTCAACAGACGATTTACAAACGAATTGGCCGCTGCTGGCCCTAAATGGGGCAACGGCTATCCCTGCTTCTCCTGCGGATTCGATGAGACCTTCCACTACCAAATCAAAGTGGAGTTGATGGAGTTACGAGACGGGACACGGGCCTATGGCTATGCAAACAGATTCTGGAATCTGGATAATGATGTCAACGCGAAATCTTGGGAGGTTATGTATAACGGCCCGATGGATGCCGAAAAGTTCTGCACTCTGGTTGACAAAAACGTAGAGGGTTTTAAGAAAGAAATCGAACAACTCCGCGATTGCCTCGAACACTTCGACGAAGTTCTGGAGACATACCAGAAAGTAATGGCTACATTGAGGAGTATTCCGGACCGTCACAGGTGGATGTTTGGCCACGTTACGGAGTTTGAGTTTCGGAAAATCTGCGAACTCGCAAAGATTTACGCGAAGTAAAGACCGGGAGGGGTGGTCTGACCGCCACCCCTTTCACAAACCACTAAATTTTTATGCCTTATGTCCGAATCTCTTTTGAACTGCTTGGGTAATATGCTCGACACCATTCCAACTTCCGCACATTATCACGAATTGCTCTGCATCCTATCGAATCTTACTGGTTGCAATGACTTCGATGAAATGAGGAAGAAATACGGGGAATATACCTACAGGCAATGGGGCGATTTAATCGCCGAAAACACACCGAAATGGTAAAACAGGGGATGGTTCTCTCGCCGGAACCTCCTTTCAAAAATCACTAAAATTATGCCTTATGAAAACAGACATTAACGGTTGTAGCACTTGCCCGGCTGGGCGCGAAAACTACGAATTTTACACCCAGAAGATTGGGCGTAAAGCAACAAGATTGGTTCAATACGACTACCGCCATACGGACGGGGAGTTGTTCTCCTGCGTGGCGAAATCTCTGGACGAAGCGAGGGGACGGAGGGATGCGTGGTTGTCGAAAAAGTAACACCGGGCGG
>Ga0265298_10000372_pt1 | contig 67152 bp, 96 predicted proteins | sample AusTroGonzalo_MG_3_FD_193486 | JGI IMG/M metagenome (GOLD analysis project Ga0265298, IMG submission 193486) | Bovine rumen microbial communities from tropical cattle in Woodstock, Queensland, Australia - Gonzalo_01 | ecosystem: Host-associated > Mammals > Digestive system > Stomach > Rumen ... | reverse complement strand
ACAACGGGGGGGGGGTAGCGAAGTAGCGCGTACACCGCTGGAGGTGTCCCTCGCGAAGAAGTGCGAGAAGCTGTACGCCTCGCTTGTCACGGCGAACAACGAACGCAACCGTCTCTTCGGACTGCTCTACGGCCACTACATACGCCTGGGCGACCTCAAGAAAACCTTCGACGAGAAAAGGGCTAACGAACTGCTGAACGAGAGCAAGAGACTCTTCAGCCGTTCCGTCAAGATGAACTCGGAGGCGGCAGGCTTTGACGCCGTAATGATGAACCCGCCATACACCACGCCCGAGGAAGTCATGAAGGTAGTAACAGACAAGGAAAAGGAAGAATCCAAGGAAGGATAACCCCATGGCCGTGAACCCTGCAAGACAGCACCGAGCCGAGACGATGTACGCGCGCATCTACCCTTACCGCGACAGGACATCTGCCGAATGCCCGCAACACGTCCAGCTCATACTGACGGTGAACGGATGGTGCGCCCCGTGGCACGCATTACGCGAAATAGCGAAGGACATACCGCGCGACCGCCTGAAGGGAATGGAGCTGGAGCTTGGATGAGCGAAGTCTACTCGAAGGCCAGGGAACGGATAGCGGCCATGGACGCGCTGGCTTGGTCCATAGCGGCGTCGGCCACCGTGGCAGAGGCGGAACGCAAGCGCCGTAACCAACGTGAGCGCAGTCCCGAACGGAAGGCATACAAGAAGGCCTATGACGGCGTAGGCGGACCGGGACACGAGGGAATGCTGGAGCGTTCGAGGCGATACAAGGAACGGCACCCGGAAAGGTGCAAGGAGAAACAGAAAAGGCACTACGAGGCGCACAGAGAGAAGGAGAACGAGAGGTGCAGGCTATGGCGAAGGATGAAGAAGATATTGGCGCTCGCTACAATCCTGACTACGTGCGCGGATTCCGCGCGGCCCTGCAATACCTGATAACGACGGCAGACGCACCCGGCGACGGACTGAAGAAGGCGAAGGTGCTCGGCAAGCGCACGCTGGAGTGGCTGAAGGTGGTCGAGGAATTCTCTTTCGACATAGCGGACGGCAACGACATAGAACTCTGGATCACGCCGGACGGCAAACTGTTCGGTAAAAAGGAAAAATGATGAAGGATAGCGATTATATACCCGAAGACTTCGACCCGAAGGAATACGAGGACTTCATGAGACCTCTGGGAGAAAAGAGCATACCGTTTCTCGACAAAGAGGAACGCGACAGGATAGACTTGTTGCGAAGTAACATAAGGCTGTTCGAACGCCACGGTGTAAAGTTCGACGATGAAGTCAAATTAGGCTACATCACCAACTATTCAACGCTGGAGTCAGAAAAGCTCTGGTGCGAGTTCGCTACACATGGAGTCAAGAACGCGATAGGCGTACTGTCAACTATACTCTCGCTCCTATACAAGAACTTGCTAGAAAAAATCGAAGCCGAGGAAGCCGTATTCGGAATTAACTCCCAAGAAGACGAAACGAAATGAAGAAGACGCGCAGCATAACGACCACCGTCACCGTGCAGCCATCTGACGTTGAGTTCGTGCCTAGGCTGGGAGAGGTGCCGAACGAGACGGAGGCGGAGAGGGTGCGGCGTCTTGGGCTCGCAAGAATGAATCGATACCTGATGAACCCGGAGAACAGACGGAAGTGCCACCGGACGATAGCAGAATGCGTAAGGCGCAAACGAGCCATGAAGAAAATTCAGAAGACCGCGTAGACGGTCTTTTTTTTTGGTTCCACAAACGGAAAAACCACGGTTAGACCGTGGTTAATCGTCCTTATGCCATTTTCTAAAGGAGTGCCAAAGGATGCCCTAAATATACATCTTCCGGCGGATTCCGTCAAGTCATTTTTTGACAAAAAAAAGAAACCGCATTCTGGCGAAATTCCAAAAGGCACGAAAAGTAAACGAAAGAAAACACGGCTTGCGCCGGATTTCCGTCAATAAACACACCCGATACACTCTTTCGTTTTTAACACTTTACAAAGTGCAGCTTTTCAGCAAAGTGTACCAAGTGTATCAAACACCCAGTCCACCCCACACCACCCAATATACCTTTTCCCAGACGACAAAGCAAACGCACAATTTGCGAACCGTTCGCAAATCCGGCAGAAAACGGCCCCGATTTTCGGGTTTAATGTCTCCGACTCGGAGTATTCCAACCAGGAATAGCCGAATTTTCGCACGGAACCGACCTAGAAAGCCGTTTTGGACACTCACCCGTACTTCCTACCGCCCGAAAAGAAAAACGGCCTAGAGAGCCGTTTCCGTCCAAAATCCGTTTTATACACAAACACGCATAATGCGCATAGAGCGTGACGGAGTTGCCGTATGTCTAAAAAATCCCGATTTTTAGACATAGATTCTGCAAGAATCCTGCAAAATCCGCAAATAAGACCGGAAAATTCAACATTTTGTATCGTTTTCGGGTTTCATTCCGTCTTTTCGGCGACTTCCTTGGAAATCAGCATGGGCTCCTTCGAGAGCTTTCCGTCCATCCTGTCGGCCACCTCGGCCATGAACTCCAGGGTGCGGTCGAGCACCTTGGACTTGTCGAGCCCGTCGTCGATGGCGCGGTTGGCGACCTTGATGTGGTCGCGGAGCCAGTCGGCGAAGCATGTCATGGCCTCGCGCTTTCCCTTGCAATACGAAATTTCGAATTCTTCCGATGTCATTTTCTATCCCCTCGGTTCTAGTTTGTCGATCTTGTCGAAAAGTTTCTGCATGAAGAAGTCGGTCTTCCTGTCGAAGGCCTCCTCGGACCTCTCGGCGGCGACGCGCTTCTTCACGGCCTCCCAGATTTCGGGGCCGAACAGCTCCTCGATGGTCATTCCCATCAAGAGGAGCCTGTACTCCGTCTTGTGCGGGGGAAAAGTCACGGCGTTCGACCAGTTCGATACGGTCTGGTCGGTGACGCCGAGCACTTCGGCCAGCTCCTCCTGCGTGCGGATGCCGAGCCTTTCGCCCTCGCGTGCGAGGAATTCCTTTACTTTCAATCCTTCCATACAAGGAAATATAGTAACTTCTAAAAGAAAAGTTTGTAAAATTATATATTTTTACAAGAAAAACTTTTATTTTTGACAAAATGTACTATATTTACACCGAAAAGGTATGAAAGACGAAGGGGAAATCGCACTATGCCTGGACAGAAACAGAGGGAAGCTGTCGCGCTGATATACGCGCTCGCCAGGAAGGGGCTTTCGGAGCCGGGTCTCGAGAGGGAGGCGCTTCGCAGGATAGCGGGCGCCGTCGAGAGGGAATTCATGGGGGATGAAAAGAAAAGTGCCGGGACGGGCGCGCTGAAGGGGAGATAACCAGCGAGGGACGCTGGTAGGCGGTCCGTTCCCGGCTAGGGAATTCCGTAGTATTGTCGGGGAATGCGTGCAGCCCTAGTTGGACTGCGCCTTCCTCATCCCGGCCTTGACTCCCTCCTGGTACGGCGTGGAGCCGAGCGGCGTAAGCGGAGCGAGCGGGCATAGCGGGACAAGGACGTTGTTGCCCTTCACGAGCTTGTAGCCGAACTCGAACCCCGCGCAGAACTCCGACTGGCTGTCGGCGAACGAGAGCGCGGCAATCGCGAGGACTGCGAAGATGAGTTTTTTCATGGTCGGCCTCCTTTGTGAGCTGTTTAACCTGTCATCCCTACCCCAAATATAGACAAATCCGCGTGGAAGCGGTAGTGTTTTCGGTTACGGCTTCCAGTAGAGCGCGTCCGTAGCCATAAAATCCTGGCAATGAGTAGACGGTTTAAGATTGGAATAAATTTTCATGTCTGTAGCAAGTCGAGTAATCTTGTGTATTCCTAATGTCGTTACGTTAGTAGGAGTCGAGCATATTGTCCAGCTCACAATCTTTTGCTCTCCCATATTTTCGAATGGGTCATTTCCATTGGTGTCAAAAATTTGAAATTTTTCACCTTTCATTATTTTGCTTACGAATCTGCTCTCCATATTAAAGCAGTCTCCATCAGCAACACTATACGATCCAATAGGGTCTTTTTCTAAACAAGGCCACCTTTCCGGTTCAGCAAGTACAGAAGTCATCACCTGTCTTCTTGATTTTTCCCATTCTTCATCCTGGTTCCCACCTTGAAGAATTTTCCTTACGTATGAACCATCTTTTTTGAAATGGTACACGATTTCATCAATTATCGGGAAACCGTCCTTTGACTTTCGCAGCAAAGAACATTTTACGATTCCTTTTTCCACTACATCGCACGTCATCAACTTTTCGTTAGAAAATACGAAGGTAATTGTTATTGCGATTATGATAGCAATCTTCTTCATCATCGTTTCTCCTTTCCGTATTATCGGTTTTCGCGCGCGCACGCGCGTAGTCTCTCCCTATGGAACTTAATATCAAACTACGTACATAGTTCTATGAAAGATAATATCTGTTATTTCTATTACTTATTCTTTTTCTATTACTATTGTTATAGAAGGTTTGGTTTTTTTTGGTTTAATTTGGTTTTTTCTAAACCAATTTGGTTTTTTTTGGTTTTACAAAAACCAATTTGGTTTTATTTGGTAAAACGTTTGCTTAACGTTACGAAACGTTTTATAACGTTTTTAAGTTCTCCTTAATCGTACGATATATCGTACGACCTATCGTATGATATATCGTGTGATTTTCATTTTTTCTTCTTCAGCATCTCGCCGGCGCGAGTCATCATTTCTGCTATCAGGTCGTCAGTAAGCACTATTTTCTGCGGTTCAGAAGATACTTCTGGCGAATCTACACCGAACAGAGTCTTTGTAGTCGCCCCACGACGTAGCATCCTAACTATAGCATTCCAAGAAGGTCTTGTTCCATGATCGTCTTTTTCTTTAGCCCAGTTATATGCGTTTTTTGGGTTGGCTAAATTGACGAAAGTTCCTATTTCCTCAACAGTCGAAAAGCCGAGTTCCTTCTTCAACATTTCGAGATTAACCTTTGCAAGAAAAACTTCTTTAGGCTTCTTTCTGCGAGTTTTCAATCCGTCGTCAAAAAAGCATCCCTGCACATCGTTTTCCTGTGAGGACTCTTTATCCGAGCAAATTTCTTCTTTTTTTGGCTCAACTTCTTCTTCCACATCACAAAAATAGCCTTTTAGCTCTCAAAAGTATACTGAATATCAAAAAAAGATACTTTTTTTCACTAAAAGGTATTGACTTTCTTAAAATTTAATACTATATTCCTAAACAAAAAGACTAAAAGTCTTGAAATTTGATACAAAAATCTTAAGGAAGAATAATGGCTGAAATAGAACAGGAAAAGAAACTGACTGAAATTCAGGTGAAACTTCCGCCTGAAATTTCTCCACTCTTTGACGACTTGAAAGTCGTACGAGCAAAAGAGCTCGAACCGCTCACCAACACTTCCATCGTCATCGACGCCGTCAAGGAATACCACAGGAAAAGAGTAACCAAGTAATGACGGCATTGAACGACAGATTTTGGGCTAGAGTACTCTTCAAGGAGTTCATCAAGCACTACCGCAAGCTGACCGACGAGCAGATCGTCGCGGACGTGCGGCAGTCCATGGACGACCTGGAAGAACTTGTTGACGACACTACGTCGTTCGGCTCCCAGATGGTTCGTTGGTCTATGGAACGTGCCGAAAGGTATCCCCAAGCTTCTGAGAACGGCAAGAAGGGCGGACGCCCAAGGAAGGACAAGGACAATACGGCAGGCGCCCCTACCCGCGAGGATGGGGAGTATCGTAAATCTAGAACGCCTGCCACCATTTCGCAGGACGCCTCCACCAGCAATGGCGAGGACGATAGCAAAGTGCCAACGTCCTGCACCGTTTCGTCAAAAGATCCGGTCGTGCTGAACCTGGCCTATTCCGGCGAGTTCGGCAACGTCACGCTCACGCAGGAGCAGTACAACTCGCTGCTACAGAAGTTCGGCAACAAGACGGCATGCGACAGGGCCATAGACTCCCTATCCGCAAAGCTGGAAAACGGCGAGCTCAAGGCAAGGTCCCATTACGCGGTCCTTGTCAAGTGGGCCAACTACCGTAACGACAAGGCCGACGAGAGGAACGATGACGGCGAGACTTACCTCGAGAAGAACTGGCGCAAGGCGCTCAACAACGTGGGGATGAACCTATGAACGAAACCATCGAAGCCATCAAGAAGGAACTAACGGTCTGCTACATCGCGGCGAACAAGACCGTTCCGTCGTCCGCTATCGACGGAATCGCGGCAGCGGTTATGGACGCAGTACCGTCGATCACTGCCGAAAACGCACACGACATCTTCCGCAGGGCTGTCCAGGTGGAGGCCGTGCCGACAATCCCAACGATAGTGACAGCCGCCCGTAACCACCACGCCGAGACATACACGCAGACGTCCTCGCTCCCGCTCATCGAGAACCGCGACCCGAGAGCAGCATGGCTCCCGACAGACATGAAGCTCCGCAAGAACAACATGATGACCGCCATCAGGAACCTCTCCGCCGCGATTTCGGACCGCGAGTATTCCGAATACTGCAAGGTACACCTCACCCGCAAGGAGAAGCGCGGAGACAAGGAAGTGCCGGTATACGTCAACGAATCCGCAGCGCTCGCGTTCGACAGGCCGAAGAAGGCCATGCTCGAAGACCTCTACAAGAAATACTGGCGCCTGCTGCCCGTAGCCAAGGGCTACCCCGCCGACGCGCCGCTCAACCACGGACTTATACCGCCTACCGTGCCGCAGTTCCGCGTGATGCTGGAACACGAGGCCAAGGTGAACGGGTACACCGCTTAATTCAACAAGGAGAAAAGAAACTATGGACTGCAATTTAGACCTGGACATGGTGGCGAAGGCCGCCATCATGAAGGACCCGGATTCCGTCGCGAAGAAAATCGGCGAGGCCATCCTCGAGGCCGCCGAGAACGCGGGCAAGTATTTCGCCGGTTCCCTTGAACTCGATATAACGCGCTTCGTCACGGACCGAATCGGCGAGGCGAATGACGAAACCTTCGGCCGCGCCGTCAAGAAGAAAATCAAGTCCATCGCGGACCGCCCCGCACCCGCACCGGCACCGAAGCGCCGCGGACGCCCGCCCAGGAAGGAGACGGACAATGTGTAAGAACGAATTCACGCGCAACGCCGCCGACGACGGCATCCACGAAAACATCGAGTTCAACGAGTACCAGACACCCGAATACTGGATGAAGCGCCGCGCACTACGCGCCATCATCGACAACCTGGCCCCGTTCGGCATCGTGGTCGTGACGCTCCTGGCGTTCCTCATCCTCGGCTACATCGAGGTGAACCTGTAATGGGCCGACCGCATCCAGAATACAACGAGTACGCCACGTGCACGGTATGCGGGCTCAAGAAATTCTGCAAGCAGGTCAACCGCTACTTCATCTGCTACGCCTGCTACAACGGCAACTTCAACGGGCTGAAGAAAATCAAAAAGGACAATCGACAATGACGACACTCAACGACATCAACATCATCCGCGAGGCTCACGAACGCGCCGCGGAAATCTACAACCGCCGCTGCCGCCGCCTGGTGGCCCTCTTCACGGCAGGACGCAAGGTTGACGACCACGTGATCCTGCTCCGCACCGACGAGCGCCGCCTCGCCTACGAGTCCACGCTCAAGGACATGGACTACGTGATGGAATTCCAGGCGCAGATGGCAAGCACGTAAATCTGTCAACAACTGACACAACTTATCAACAATCCACAATCCAACGGAGACACGGAAAATGGAAAACGTAAACACTAACGGAATCGCGGAGCAGATGCCCGTCGCCGTACTCGACGACTACAGCGTCATCGTGAGCCATGACGAGGAACTGCAGGGATTCTTTACCGACGGCAAGAACCTCGACGCCCTCTACGGCGTCATCGAGGCGAAGGCCAAGGGCCTCGTGGCCGACCCGACCACGAAGGAGGGCGCATCCCAGATCAAGGGCGCCGCACGCCAGCTCGCGAGCGTAAGGGTCAAGGTGGACAACCTCGGAAAGCAGGTGGTCGCGGAGCTCAAGAAGCTCCCCGGCATTATCGACGACAACCGCAAGGCATTCCGCGAGAAGATGGAAGCCCTCCAGGAAGAAATCCGCCGCCCAGTCACCGAGATCGAGGAACGCGAAGCCGAAATCGACCGCATCAAGTCCGTGCACCAGCAGCTCATCAGTGCGGACTCCGCCACCATCAAGCAGAACATCGAATCAGTAAAGGCAATCGCGCTCACCGCCGAAAAATGGAAGGAGAGCCTCGAAAAGGCCACCAAGGCCGTGACCGGAGAAATCGCAGCGCTCGAAACCATGCTGAAGGCAGCGGAGAAGCGCGAAGCGGAGGCCCGCGAGCTCGAAGAGCTCCGCAGGAAGCAGGAAGAGGCGGAACGCATCATCCGCGAACAGAAGATCAAGGAAGAAGCCGAGCGCAGGGTCAAGGAAGAAGCGGAGGCGAAGGCTGCGGCAGAGAAGGCACGCATGGAACGCGAGAAGGAAGAGGCCGAACGCCGTGCAGCCGAGGCGGAACGCAAGCTGGAAGAAGAAAAGGCCAAAAAGGCCTACGTGGCACCGCAGGCTACCGCACCCGAGCAGAAGCCGTCCAAGTGGACCGACGAACAGAAGGCGGTTAACAAGCGCATCGTCGCCGACATCGCCGACACCATCGAACCTGAACTCAAGAAACGGATCGCCGGACATTCAGACCCGGGCTACAGACTCGCCGCGGAAGAATCCGCGAAGGCCGTCGTGAAGGCCATCCTCACCGGAAAAATCAACAACCTCAAGGTGGAATACTAGCATCATGGAATTTATCGAAGTACAGAAGGACGAAACGAAGAAGGCCGAATGGCTCGAAAAGAGGAAGCACTACGTCACCGGAACGGACGCCGCGCAGCTGCTCGGAATCTCCCCCTTCGGATCCAAGTTCAGCGTGTGGCTCGACAAGACGGGCCAGGGCCAGGAAATCGCGCAGACCGCCGCGATGCGTGCCGGGCTCGCATTCGAACCCGCCATCCTCAAGATGTACGCCGAGGACACCTACGCGAAGGTCGAACACATGGACGGATACGACCTCCACACCAGCGACAATTTCCCGCGCCTCGGCGCATCCCTCGACGGATGGAACCACACCCTCGGAATCCCGGTGGACGCCAAGAACATCCACTGGAAGAACGAAAAATGGGGCGACGCCTGGACCTCCGACTTCCCCGAATACTACAAGACCCAGCTGCAGGTGCAGATGATGGTCACGGGCGCAAGGTTCGCACACCTCGCGGTGATGTTCGCGGGCCAGGACTTCTACATCTACCAGATGGAATGGGACGACGAGCTCGCGAAGGCGATCGTCGATGCCGCGGACAGCCTTTTCGAGCTTATCGCCTCCGGGGAAATGCCCGAGGCGGGCGGAGACGACAACACCTCCGCCTACATCAAGGACACTTTCGCCATCGGTACGCCCGACCTCGAAAAGGAAGCCGACGAGAGCCTCCAGAAGTACGTGGCCGACTACAAGGCCGCCAGCGCCGCCGAGAAGGACGCCAAGGCGAAGAAGGACGAGGCTGGCAACCGCATCAAGGTATTCATGGGCGACGCCACGGTGGTGCCCGGATTCTGCACCTGGAAGAACGCCAAGGATTCGCAGAAGACCGACTGGGAGGCCGTCGCAAAGGCCGCCATGGAAAACATGAGCGTACTCGAGCGCGAGGAGCTCGTCGCGAAGTACACCGAGACGAAGCCGGGCAATAGAACACTCCGCATCACCGCAAAAGGATTTTAAACAATCAACCCCAAAGAGGTAAAACTATGGAACAAGCAATGACCCCCGCAATCGCAACCCCCGAACAGCAGATGATGCCCGCCGTGGCAATGTCCGCATCCGAAAACGCCGCCGTCGCCATGGCCGCGCAGCAGAAGGCAATCGTCGAGGCCCGCTACAAGATGGCCCTCGCCCGCCCCCGTGACCTCGACATGGTCCGCCAGGCAATGCTCAAGGACGCCCGCCGCCCCAGCTTCGCGAACGTAGCCATCTACCACAAGCCCGTCGGCAAGGGCATCGAAGGCCCCAGCATCCGCTTCGTGGAAGCCGCTATACGAAACATGACCAACATCCTCACCGAGACGGCCACCGTCTCCGAGGACGACGAACGCCGCGTGATCCGCGTCGCCGTCAGCGACCTGGAAACGAACACCTACTTCAGCCAGGACGTGACCGTCACCAAGACCGTCGAACGCCAAAAGCTGCCGCAGGGCGAAAAGCCCATCCGCGTCCGCACCAACTCCTACGGCAAGCCCGTCTACATCCTCCACGGCACCGACGACGACATCCTCAATAAGCAGAACGCTCTGATTTCCAAGGCCGTCCGTACTCTCGGACTCCGCCTGATTCCGGGCGACCTCGTGGACGAGGCTCTTTACTATGTCCGCCAGACAATGGCGAAGCAGGACGCCGCCGACCCGGATGCCGCCAAGAACCGCCTGATCGACGCCTTCGCGCAGCTCGGTGTCGCTGTGGAATCGCTCAAGGACTACGTCGGCCACGAACTCTCCGCGCTCGACCCGAACGAACTCCAGACCCTCCGCGCCATCTACTCCGCAATCAAGGACGGCGAAACGTCCTGGAAGGCGGTGATGGACGACAAGGCTGAAAAGGATGCCGAAGCCAAGCAGGCCACGAAGAACGGCAAGGTTGCCGCCGCGAAGGCCGCACCGAAGCAGGAAACTAAAAAGGAACCCGAACAACCCGCGTCCGGTGACGCGCCGACAGAAGGATCGTCGACGACCGAAGACAACGACATGTTCGGAGACTAAATGAAAAGGCTCCTGAAATACCCAGCCGCGTCGATAGTCGGCGCAAAATGCGGCAGACGTTCCCAGGCGTACAGGATTGTGTACGCGTTGGAACAGTGGGCGGCGCGGCACGGGTACGAAGGCCACCGCGAACACGTGGTACCGACGAAGGTCGACAGGAAACGACAGCAGGAACTCAAACTAAAGGGATAAAGAAACATGGCTTATTTGAACAAAGTGATGCTTATCGGCAACGTGGGCAAGGACCCACAAATCTCCATGACACCTTCCGGAAAGAAGCGCGTCTCGTTCTCGCTGGCTACCTCCAAGCGCTACCGCGACCAGAACGGCGAACAGAAGGAACAGACCGAATGGCACAACGTCGTAGGCTGGGGAAAGACTGCCGAAATCGTCGAACAGCTCGGAATCTGCAAGGGTACGAGCCTCTACGTGGAAGGCGAGCTCACGAACCGCAGCTGGACTGACAACCAGGGGCAGAAACGCAGCATGACTGAAGTCAACCTCTCCACGTTCCAGCTGCTCACGCCCCGCACGCAGGGCGCAACGCAGGGACAGCAGGGCTCCGTTTTCGGGCAGTCGGTGGCGAGCGACTACCAGCAGAACATGGCCCAACAGCAGGCCTACGCGTCCGGCGACGACGACGATCTCCCGTTTTAGAGCCGTGTCTCCGGCAAGCGGGAGTGACCCCTTCCCGCGAGAAGAAAAGGGGTGCCGGCCATCATAGCTCAACTGGTAGAGCAGCGCCTTTGTAAGGCGAAGGCTCAAGGTTCGATTCCTTGTGGTGGCTTTAGCCCGATGGGTGTACACATTTTACCGTAAACAACACCCCCTATACTTCCGCACCCGGAGTGCAAAAATCTTGAAAATTGCGTCGCCTATAACAGGACGTTAGGGACGCATGGCGCGGCGAGGCGGCTCGTAGAAGACTCCATTTTTTGCTTACCGCCCACGCCACTAGGCGGCATAGAAATCGGTGGATTAGCTGGTGCCGATAGAGAGAAGGTGTAACCGCCGCGCCTCCACACGCAGGCCATAACTGCGGGCAAGGATTTGAAACAAGGATAAACGACAAATGGAAATCAAAGGTAAGGTTCACTGTTTTTTCGAGCAGAGCGGAACGTTTAAGAACGAGTTTATAAAACTCGGCATCCCTGCCGAAGATTACGACATCCAGAATAATTTCGGAGAAACAGACCACGTTGTAGACCTTTTTGAAAACATACAAAATGCTTACGAGGGGGGGGCAAGCGTGTTTGACAGCATAACGAAGGACGACCTCATTGTTGCCTTTTTCCCTTGCATTTACTTTGAAAATATCCAAATGCTTTATTTCTCGCTAGAAAGTTTGAATAATAGGCATAAAACCATTCCTGAAAGGATTAAAGACGCTATTGAACGCTTGCATAAAAGAACCTTTTTTCACGAGCTGTTATACAAATTGTTGGCCGTAACAAATGAAAATGGAGTTCCTTTAGTGATAGAAAATCCATATAGTGAACTCGGCTATTTAACGGGAATCCAAAATTTTCCGAAGCCTAAAATAATAGACAAAAACCGCCAAATGAAAGGCGACTATTTCGTTAAGCCTACTGCATATTGGTGCTTTGGATTTGAACCAACAAAAGGTAACACCATACAAATTACACCAAAAGAAAAAAGACTTGTGGTAAACGATTGCAAAAAAGGAATAAAAGCGGGAATTTGTTCCGAAGAACGCTCCATGATTTCTCCCGATTACGCCAGGAACTTTATTTGCGACTTTATTCTCGGCAAGAAACAGGAAATCGGACAGCTTTCACTCTTTTAAAGGACTAGGAATACTATGGACGCAGTACAGCTTGACATGTTCGCTCCCGTGGAAGAAGAACCGCTCCATGTTATCTGCGAACGCAAGGCAGAAGCAATATGCAATGAACTATGGGCCAAATATAGCGGCAACGTGCGCGAGTACGTGGCAGAGTGCGTAGACAGATTTGTCAAGGCTGGCATTTACTGGTACGACCTCCGCGAAGATGACCGCGTGTCCTACGAAGATGTCATTGGAGAATGCTTCTGCTGTGGAAAGCCCATAACAGCTAGAGAAATCTGCAACGTAGACGCGGTTTCCTACTCATGGAAACGTAAGGACGGAAGGCGTATAGAAGCCTACGTTCATTATAGCGGGGAATGTATAAAAAAGAAAGTAATGAACGCCGACGAATTCCATAAGGTTTACTTGCGATTGACTGGATACACAGACGAAGAGTACATACAGAACCTCAAGAAAGAACAGCCTAGCGTATTCCAGAGGCGCGTACAACTCGGATACTATGACGAGGAAGGCCACAGATTGCAGCCGGAAGGATTCGCCACGGACAAGAAATCCAAGAGGAGGAAGGTGGCATGACTGATGCTGAAATCATCCAAAGTTTGAAATCAGAGCCTATTGAAGACCTTCGCCGATTGCAGAAAAAGCCGTTCGCATGGAAGGTTGACCACGCTAAAGATGTTATCCGCGAGTTCTACGAACGCGAGAACGGCATGGTGTACGTGTCCTTTTCCGGCGGCAAGGATTCGTCCGTGGTTCTTGACCTCGTGCGCTCCATGTACGCGGAAGTCCCAGCAGTCTTCAGTAATACTGGGATTGAGTTTCCCGAACAGGTTAAATTCGTTAGAACGTTCGCGAACGTAACCGAGGTCTACCCCTTCAAGCATTTTCCGAAAATACTCAAGGAAGACGGAATAGTCTACCCCAGCAAGGAAGTCGCGATGTACGTTAAGGATGCGAGGAATGGGGTCAAGTATGCCGTGAACGCATTTGAAGGCAAGGATACCGAAGGCAACGAAAACAGGTACAAGGCACGATTCAAGAAGTACGCATACTTGCTTGATTGCGGTGTAAAGATTTCGCCCGATTGTTGCAAGCTCATGAAAGAGCTGCCGATGATTGATTACGAGAGAAAGACTGGCCGCGCACCGTTTATCGGGACACGCGCGGAGGAATCGTTCCGCAGAGCCGTTGGCTGGACAAAGAGCGGTTGCAACTCGTTTACTGGTAGACACAGGAGTACGCCGATTGCGTTATGGACAGAATCAGATGTACTCAAGTATATCGCAGAAGGACATATCCAGTTGTCTCCTATGTACGGCGATATTGTGAGAGTAGGCGAAATGTATATGCTTACAGGGTGCACTAGGACAGGCTGCATGTTCTGCCCCGTACCGATTGCACATGGAGACATGAGGTCAATCTCCTACGCCCGAATGAATCACCCGAAACTCTACGAGACCATCATGAAGAAGCACGGCCTTGAAGATATGTTTAAAAGACTTGAAGAAGCGAGGGCGAAATGAACGAGAAACTGACAGCCGCGTGGGCGTATGTCGTGGCGGCACTCATTTACGGCCTGTTCATCTACACCGCCTTCGCGTACTTCGGCGAAATCGTGCTGTGGTTGCAGGAGGCCGTCAATGGCTGAAATGACCGCACAGCAGATGGCACGGCAACGCCTGGCGAATCTCGGCCTAGATGCCTTCGCCCCGAAGCCAAGCACCGACAAGCGTCTCCGCGAGAACAGAGCAAATGTCCGCAAGGCTTCGCGCAAGTACAGCGCCACACCGAAAGGCAAGCTGACGAACTCGCAGAAGTGCATGATTTATCAGAGAAATCACCCCGAAAAGGTCAAGGGCTACGTGGCAAGGTATCAAGCTAGATGGTCGGAGAAACACGGAGGCGTTGGAATGTGCGCGTGGAACTACTGGAGACGGCGTTTGGATCGTGGTGAAATCAAGCCGGAAGATGTACCGCAGAAATACGATAAATGTTTAAACGAATGGAGAATCAAGAATGGCAATGGAACTTAAACACTTGAACCCACAGCACGTTATGGATGTTACGGGCAAGGCTATCGACGAAATCAGCCGACTGCGTGCGGAGAACGCGGAACTCCAGGCCGAGAACGAACGGCTGAAAAAATGCGAGATATGGATGATGCAACACTTTTATTGTGAAGAAGTGATTGCTTGCGAATCCGCCAAAAATCGTAGGCTGAAACGTGCGCTGTGGCTTGCGAGGGCTGATGCAGCAGAGTCCGAAGCGCGTGGATGGTATCATTCTACTGGCTATTGCGTTAAATATGACGGAGGTCATACAATTAAAGGCGCTCTAAATGGAAAAGGTCTTTTAAGGCTTCCCGAAGAATGGATGAGAAAGTGGCTCACCGTAGAACGCAAGTGCCGAGCCAAAGCGGAGGAGTACAAATGAGCGAACTGAAAGCAACAACCGCACAAGAAATTGTCCGAAATGAAAAAGATTGTGATTATATGGACGAATTGTTTGGCGGTGTAAAGATGCCGCCTACACAAGTCTACCTCAAGTCCGAAGCCGACAAGGTGATTGCGGAACTCAAGGCGCAAGTCAACGCGCATAATAACCGAGCAAACCTATGGCATTACAATGCGCAGAATGAACATAATGCAACTGTTGCATTGCGTATGGAAAACGCAAAACTCAAGGCGAAACTAGAGGACGTGCAGAAGAGCGCATACGCAGAGTGCGTGGACGCGGGTATGCGCGGGCGTAGGCTCAAGAGGGCGCTGTGGCTGGCGAGAGCTAGTGAAGCTGTAAAGGAAGTTAACTATTGGACTTGCCAAGACGAAAGTAGTTATGCAATAGTTGACTTTAATGTTCGGCACGAAACGATTATATCATATAAAGCACCGCACCACAGGCCGTATAAGTGGATTTTAATTTGGGAAAACGTAGAACGTAAGTGCCGAGCAATGGCGGAACGCTACAAGTAGGAGGTGATATGGATTGCTCGTTTGGATTCGCTTTCGTGATGGGCATCACGTGCTACTTCATCGGATTCTTCTTCGGACGCATCACAAAGAAGTTTGCCAAGAAGAAAGACGAAGAGTGCGTAACATACGAAGACACGGTTAACAGGGAAGGATAAGATGGAACTGAAAGTATTTGAAGTTGGTTTAGGGAAAATGTTAGAAGACGGTAGCCCAACGGTTATAGCCGTTGACGAGAAAAACAGTCCTAGACTTTTAGGAAATGAAAAAGTCTACCTCAAGTCCGAAGCCGACAAGGTGATCGCCCACCAGAAGTACAAGCGGTGCTTGGCGATGGCGAAACTCTGCCGTTCGGAGTGGGCTGCTGCAATTTTCATCCCCGAAAAAGGTGGCACGGACAAACAAGCCGCACTTTATATGAAATGGGAAAAACGTTGGCTGAAACTTGCCGAGAAATTCAAGGAGGCGAAGTGATGGTTAAAGTGATTATTTGCGGTACGGCGATGATTAGCCTATGTTTAAATGTTGCCTGCCTTATTGCGATTGTTTATGGTGCTATTGAGAACCGAACGGATTTGTTTGGTGCTTGTGTTTTAATAGAAATTTTAAGCGCTATTGTGACAGCTCTTTTATTCGGGTGTGTTATGGTTGTCTTTGAAAGGAGATAATGAGATGGCAACGATTAAGAAAACAATATTTCAACTGCGAGAACGTGTTAGAAAAGTGTTGAAAAGCGGCAGACCAAAGCAGCTCAAGAAACTCAAAAAGGCTTACGGTGGAAGATACTTGAATAATCTGTGGGCTTCCAGAGCTTCATTTGAAGGTCTCACCATCGCAGAATGCAAAGACATTGAAGGCGTAGGCAACCGCATGAAAGGCGGACACCGCCACAACCACATCAGCAACGCTCACAAGCGAATGCGTAAGTGTCACGTATGCGGCGAACCTATTGTAAAAGGATGCGAAGTAATCGGTTACACTTTTCATGACTTTAAGTGCCGTAGTTGCAAAACGGAAGAATATAACGAGCTGGCTACTCTTGCTGGAGTTTCTTTTGATAGTTGGTCTTTTAAGACAAGGAGAAGAAGAAAATGACAATAACACTTTCATTGCCTGTAATCGCAATAATCGTATTTATTCTCGCATCGCAGATTTGGGCGTGGACGAGAGACGGTTACAGAGGATATTCACCGATTTCGGACCGCGGTTTTGCCGTATTAATCGCATTTCTTGCTGACGTATTTTTCATCTCTTTAGTCGGAGGTATTTGGCTATGGTAAACTTGACAAAACACCAGTTTAAAATCTGCGAGGCCGTAGCCTTGGGGCTCTCCCACTACTACATGGGAAAGAACGACAGGCGCAAACTTACCGCGGAAGAGCGCAAGCAGGCAGAGTTACTGTTGCTCGTACTCCCGAAGGGATGGTACAGGGAAGAACAGGAATGGATGGCGGTAGTCCAGGCGGAAAAGAGACGTCAATCGAAAAGGAAGAAACTATGATAGATAGACTTATCACGTACATGTTCATTGCGTTAGCCACATACTACTCCGCTGCATACATTTTTGTCGGAGAAGACAAGGCGCTCTTTTTAGCGCTTTGGTGCTTTACCATGCTCGAAATACGCTCCATGAAGATGCCGAAAATATACATCGGTATCGAGAAGGAACAAAAACAGGAGGAAAAGGACAATGACACCTAGCGAACTCGTGACATGCAACGACCTTGAGAAGATGAAAGAATCCATCCTCAAAGCCATGGAAGCGATGCTGCACCCAGCCGAGCCTTACCTCTCTTTCGACCAGGCAGTAGACTACCTCAAGACTACGGCACGCTCCCTTAAAGACCGTGTCCGCGCACGCGAAATACCCTACATCAAGGACGGCAAGTTCATCAAGTTCCGCCGCAAGGACTTGGACGCGTACATGGAATCGCACCGCGTGACGCCCATCGAAGAACTACGGATGGCCGTATAGCTCCATGGCTCCTACCAAGCACGCAAACCCCGATAACAAGGTAGATTCAGAAAAGACCGGAACGGAGCCGTTGACACCTACGATGGACGCGAACAGACAGTACAACCTTTTTTTAAGGAAGGACTTTAGCCATGACTGAACTTGATAAAAGATTTGAAAAATTCCTCGATTTTGTAAAAGACGCTCCTGGTTACGTGAAGGAAAACCTGATGTGCTACTATTACCACAACACTTCCGCGTGTAGACTATGTCCGAAGGAAGATTGCAAGGCAAGAGAACCTAGGCCCATTGCGGAGCAGACAGTAGACCCTTCCGAAATAGCGGAATACGTCGTAAGGATTGATGAATATAGTTTGTTTGCAGTTCCTAACCCGAAGGTAAACTTCAATCTGTTCGAGCACGTTATAACTCAATTGGGTAAAGGAGAATATGCCAAGCTCTTTACAGAAAAATGTTCATACACGGAAGAAGACAAGAAAGCCGTTGTCCGAAAATTTCGCAAGGAATAGACGCATGGAACAAGTGACGTTCACGACGCAAGATTTTCAACTGATGCTGGAATCGCTCATCGAGCACCAGCACAAGCTGTACGACCGTTCGTACATGTGCAGGAATGGCGAGCGCCGCGAGAAGGTCATCGTGCAGATTGCCGAGGCCGAGGAGTTGATAAAGAAGGTGCAGAAGGTGGTGAAGAAATGATTCAAGAAATTCATGACATAAATAACTACTCGTTCAACCCAGTGCTTGAAAGTAACGAGAAGCTCTACGACACTCCTGTCACTCTGTTCGACAAGCCGTGGCGCATCATGGACGACTTCTGGATGAAGCACGTCCACATCAAGATTACCGACCGCTGCAACGCTCACTGTCCGTTCTGCATCGAGAAGGAAAGTCACATCAAGGACGACCCCATCAAGATGATGGCTAACTTGAAGCGGTTGATTGCCGAACTCGATAGCCAAGGCCATCTGGCCACCGTGAGCATCACTGGAGGCGAACCGTCTATCAGCCCCATCACTGGCAATGTCGTGGATTTCCTGAAAGGCAACTACAAGGTATTCCTTAACATCAACACGAACTTCAGCAAGACTATTGACAGCCTGCTCGATCCGGACTGGGTCAACATCTCTCGCCACAAGGTAGGCTCCGACGACTACACTGGCTTCGGCGATCTCGACATCGACATGCTCGACAAGTACCGTGCAAAGCATCCGAACACAAAGATCCGGCTTCAGTGCGTACTTCATCCGCATGGATTGCAGTCTGTCGAAGAAATAAAGGACTACATCGACCATTACAATGGCTACATCGACGACCTCAGCTTCCGTAGGCTCATTAACGTGACCGACAATGCGCCGACGGATGACTTGTACCAGCAGCTCAAGCACTTCCTCTACGACAACTCCACGCTCGTCGAACAAGTGCTCAAGGACTACTACGTCTACGAGACATGGAACTACAAGGGCTTGAACATTACGCTGTCCCATTCCAACATGAAGCTGCTGCACGACCTCGAAGGCACCGAGGACGACAAGATTCTACGTGAAATCGTAGTGCATCCCGACGGACTTATCGCAGGAAGTTGGTACAGAAACAAGAAGATCATTTCTGAATAGGATTGATTATTATGAACCTGGACTACAGAGGATTTTCGAACGTCGTCAGAATCGGTGGCAAATGTTGTATTATCGTAAAGTGCGACAATTGCGGAGCCGAATATATTTGCATGGAAGACTCTCCTGATGAACCGAGACTTCACCGAGTATGCGACACGTGCTTCATGCCGATGGTCGTAAAGAACTGGTTCTACCTGTGGAAAAGGATGGCGAAGAGGCTTTCCATGCAGAAGAGGATCGAACTGTACGATGAATTTGAGAGGGATAACGAATGATTGAAATTAAAGGAAAATACAACGTCGCTAAAGTATACACGGATAACCTGGAAGAGGCTGCCTACAAGCAGATTCTAAACCTCATGAACCAGAAGTTCGCCGAAGGTTCAAAGTTCGCCGTCATGCCCGATTGCCACGCCGGAGCGGGTTGTGTAATCGGTTTGACGATGAAACTTGTAGACAAGGTCGTTCCCAACCTGGTCGGGGTGGACATAAATTGCGGTATGCTTGTTGTAAAGATTGACAAGTCGTTCAAGATGGACTTGCAGAAGATGGACCGCATCTGGCACGAAGAAATCCCGTCAGGAATGAACCACAGGGAAAAGAAGCACGCCTATGCCGATTATGTCGAATTCGAAAAACTAGTAACCCCCGTCGACGCCGAAAAGCTCAAGCTTTCAATCGGCACCCTTGGCGGCGGCAACCATTTCGGCGAAGTCGACGTTGACGACGAAGGCAACTACTATATCGTGATCCATTCGGGTTCCCGTCACCTCGGAGTAGAGGTCTGCAACTTCCACCAGAAACGCGCCATCCAGTACCACAGCGCGGGCAGGGACAAGGAAAAGGAAATCATTGCCCGTTGCAAGGCCGAAGGCCGTACTTCTGACATAGAAAAGGAACTGAAGGCGTTCCACGAGACAAAGGCCCCCGTCCCTAACGAGCTGGCGTACCTCGAAGGCGATTACTTCGCCGATTACATAAACGACATGTGGATTGGGCAATCATTCGCACACTTTAACCGTGAAGCGATGATGGATACGGTTATCGAATCAATGGGTATTCCTAAAGGCTGCATACTCGATAGCTTTACCACGAAGCACAATTACATCGACATAAGAAACAATATTCTCCGCAAGGGCTCCATTTCCTTGCAAAAGGACGAAGAGGCCATTATCCCTATGAACATGAGGGACGGCTCGCTTATCGTAAAGGGCAAGGGGAACCCCGAATGGAACTTCTCTGGTCCTCATGGAGCTGGTCGCATAATGTCGCGCTCAAAGGCCAAGGAAATGCTGAAAATAGACGATTTCAAGTCTTCCATGGAAGGAATCTACACGACGTGCGTCAGCTCAAGCACTATCGACGAATCACCCATGGCATACAAGCCGATGGAAGAAATCGTCGAGAACATCAAGGACACGGCAGAAATAGTGAAGATTATCAAGCCCATTTACAACTTCAAGGCAGGAGAATAAAAATGCAGTACAACGGAATTGAACTCAAAGAAATAACGGAGCCGCAGGTTTTTGATCCGCCGAAGAAAATGGTCGTTTGGGATAACGACGCAAACAAAAAAGAATGTATCGTAGCCGCAATTCTTCCTGGTGTTGGGTTCCCTGTGACAACGATAGATGAATGTGGCCGTTTAGAGAACAATTATTTGTACTGCGCCGAGATACCCGAAGAACCGAATCCGAAACCGGAGCCGCGTATGGTTACGAACAGGGAGTTGGCTAAATGGTTGATTAAAGGGAACGGCGAAATGACCTTTAAATCAAAAAGCGAAAGTGATATTGACCATCTTGTTTTCTCCTCGCATCTTTATGAAAAAGAATTAGCTGACGAAGAATGTGACAAGGCTTTAAAAAGGGCTGATGACGGGTCGTGGATAGTTGTCCGCAAGTGGGACGATACCGAGTGGCACGAGCCTACCGCAGACTACCTCGGACTTGAATAGAAATTCCTCCACCCCACAAAGCAAAGACCCCGTCGGAGTTTCCGGCGGGTTTTTCTGCGTCTAGATAATGCGTGACTGCATTTACAAGGTACTATTCGTAACGAAACGAGCCAAGAAATTAAAGAAAATTCATTTTTAGTCACTTTTTGGTCACGCGAGACCGAATCAGTATAAAAAGAAAAACGGATGCAACCCGCGTAGTTATTGGGATTGCAGCCGTTTTTTCTTGCTTTATAGTGCCAAAGGGACTCTTGGCACTACGCACGGAACAAACCGAATTCAAACGTATCGTTCCGTAAAACGATGGCGTCGAAACCGGGACTTCGGGACTATCCGCTCACATTTCGGTGCGTCCTTTTTTCTATCTTGGGCGCGTCTTGGTCACTTGCAATTCTCAAGACGAGGAGTAGTCACTATGGTCTCGGTCACGCGCCAGCGCGTCACCGTCTTCAGGCGCAAGCTCAAGGACGGCAGCGAGTCGCTTTTCATCAACTACCGGATCGACGGGAAACGCATCCGGGAGCCGCTGAACCTGTACCTGAACCCAGGCACGTCGGCACGCATAAAGATAGCAAATTCCAACACGCTCGCAATGGCAGAAGAATACGCCCGCAAGAAATCGCGCGAACTCGACGAGGCCGACCTCGGCGTATTCGTCCGCGAATCCGACCACAGCGTGATGTTCATAGATTACGCGCTCAAGGAATCCGCTACATGCCGCACGGAAGGCACCCGACATTCGCGCCTGGAACTGATAGCCAACTTCAAGGAATTCTCCAGGCACGCGCGTCTGGTAGACATAAACCGCGCCTTCTACGGCCGTCTAGTGGAGTGGATGCGCGACACGAAGGGGTACGCCGACAACACTATCCTCACGAAGACGAACGTACTCAAGACGATTCTGCACAAGGCGAAACTCGACGGGATCATAACGATGGTTCCCGACTTCTCGGGTCTCGTCCCTTCGAAGGTGGCAGGCGAAAGATGCTTCCTGACAATAGAGGAACTTGCGGCAATGAAGGAAACTCCGTGCGAGCCTCGCATCAGCTACCCGTTCCTTTTCTCGTGCTTCACGGGGCTGCGCCTGTCTGACATCAAGGCGCTGAAGTGGACCGACATCAGGAACGGCGTAATTTTTTTGCGTCAGCAGAAAACCAAGGAGTTCGTGCAGGTGCCAATCGGCAAGAATGCCCAGAAGTTCCTTCGGGAGAACGACTCCGAGAAGGTGTTCCACGACTTCCCCACATGCGAGGCGTGGCATAACGCCAAGATAAGGGAGTGGGCGGCAAGGGCTGGAATAAAAAAGCACGTGTCGTTCCACGTGGCAAGGCATACGTTCGCAACCCTTGCGCTCGCCAACGGGGCGCCGCTGTTCACTGTTTCAAAATTGCTCGGCCACACGAAGATTACGACCACGCAGATTTACGCCAAGGTGCTGGACGAAGGCCGGAAGAAGGCGGTAGACGCCATACCCGAAATCTAGCTGCCCCACTATATAATCTATGGAAATACGGAGCCTTTCACGGTCCCGTATTTTTTTTACACACTTTTTAAAATAAACCTATTGATTTTTATTTATTGTTTAGGTATATTTATTTCGTAAACAACGAAAAAGAGAGGTTCAAAATGAGGTTCACGATAGAAGTTACTTGCAAGCATTGCGGTAGAAAATTCCTCGAAAACAGAAAAATTTACTACCGCACCGATATTCTTAATGGCGGAACTATTGATACCGATTGCCCTTATGACGAATGTTCTAAAGTCGCAGACGGTAGCGAATTCAATGTTGTAGGAGTACTCAACGAGAAAACGCACGAAACCGAATTCAAGTGCGAAAAAGATCTTTTGGAAATCTTTGACAAGGAGTAAACCATGAAAGAAATCGTTTTTTACAGCGAAAAGACCGGTGAAATCCGTGAAATCGTCATCAGGTCAGAACACACCGAAGCCAGCATTCAGCCTGCTGGCGACAGAGAAAACCACTGGTTCGTTTGCTACAGCCAGCAATTTAAATCGTCATGGACCGACCGACTTAGCGGCACTATCGAAGACGTCAAGGAAAGCGTAAAGAAGATTATCGTCGGATTCGATGCTTGTTTTGGCTGTTGCTAATCATCAACGTTACAAGAGCATAGGAGACATCACTATGGAAAACGAAAAGACAGAAACCATCAAGGGCGTACTCATCGACATCGAGAACGACAAGGCCGACGTCGTGGAGTTCGAATGCAAGCTCCAGAAATACTACGAAATGCTCCACTGCGACTGCATCGACATCGTGTCCCGTGAAATCGGCCACGGCAGGAGCCGCAGGCGCTTCGACATCGTGTGCGACGACGAGGGTACGTTCAAGATGAACGCCAAGATTTCCGCGATTGACAACCTCGGAAGTGCGCAGCTCGTCGGCTCTCTTTTGGTAGTCAACCGCGGAGAGGACGGCGAGACGGTCTCGCTCACCGACGAGGAATGCGATTATGTCCTTGAACACGTCCAGAAGATGTACACCCGCAATCACCCGGAAGGCTACCTGATGCTCACGCAGTGCGAATACTAGACGCTTGACGGCATCCGACGCCTAATCTATATTGGTTTCAAAAAGTAGGTTCATTTATGCCAATCAAGTGTCCGCATTGCGGCAACGAATTCTCTCCAGACGAGGTGGCCTCGGTCATCAAGCAGGCCGTAGCCGAAGGTCTAGTAAAGTCGTTCGCCGGTCGCCAGAAGGGGTCGAAGAACAGCGTTCCGCGTTCCGACATCGGGAAAAAGCACAGGCCGCCGAAGGAACGAAAGCCGGAAGCCGAGAGCGAGCTGAAGAAGCGCACCAGCGCCGAGAACGGGCGCAAGGGCGGCAGGCCGAAGGGTTCGCCGAACAAGGCTCCTAGAGCAGACAAGGGACTCCCCCGCGGCCCAAGGAACTCCAACCGCTAACCATTACGGCGGCGCCAAACATGGGACCACACGACAGCGAAAGCGAGCCAAAACGGGCGGATGGGTCCGCCACGCCGCAACATTCTTAAAAGGGGATAATAACATGAGCATACTATACACGGTTGACAGCAGGACGGTTGACGAGGACGAATTCAAGGAACGCATCGGAAACACGGGCTATTACGACTTGCCGCAGGGCGAGCGCACGTGGACGCACATTCCGGCATACCTCCAAATCATCATGGTGAAGACGCTACACGGCAACGACGGCAAATTGCATACGTTCCGCATCGCGATCGACACGTAGGAGGGGCGAACATGAGCGATGAACAAAGAAAACTATACCTCACACAAATATGGTGCGGAATGTGCAACTTCTACGGTTCAATATCAGGCAAGGATACATGCTCGAAATGCCCCTTCAAGGACGACTCCGAAATGTGCTACGATAGTCAAGATTTCGATTACGAGAAGTTCGAAAATTTCATAAAAGGAATAAAGTTGAGCGAGTAATTCTTTCGTTCTTCAGGAACAAAACTAAAGACGGCTCCCGAAACCGGGAACCGTCCTTTTTCTTGCCGTACCGAAGGCTACTTGGTAGCCATGGCCTCCAGTTCGAGACAGCACCTCACACTCTTCAGGGAGTCCTTGATGCCGTCAAGAACCATGTGATCCTTGATACGGCCGTTGTTCACGTCTACCTGGTCGTTGAGGTCTTCCAGGTGGCGCGTCAGCGTTTCCTTGGTGCGTTCCAGCACCTTCTTCATGCGTTCGTCCATCATTACACGCCTCCCATGCGCGTCACGAGCCTGTCGGCGTCGGACGGTTCGAAGGTGAATCCCCACAGGTCCACGGACGGAACCTTGGAGAAGGCGTTCTTCAGGTGGCCGGACAGCATGTCCATATCGACAGAAGAACCGTCCTCGGAAAGCACGCCCACCATCTTGAAGAACCCCTCGTAGGGCTTCGCGATGACGGCAGGGGCCTTCTTGACAGTTTCCACCGCCATGACGGTCGCCAGCTTCTTCAAGCCGTTAGGCATCTTCGGGAGCATGTCGTTCTCTACGAACGAGGCTACCCCGTTGAGTGCCTGTTCAAGGGAGATAGTCATGCGCTACCTCTCTTCTTACGCGGCCTGCGACGCTGCGGTCGTGCTTGTGGTAGTGGGAGTCGGGGTGACGGTTCCGCTACCGGCGGCGACGGGAGGGACGGGCGGAAACGGGGACACGAAAGCAGGCCCCCAGCCCGGAGCCACGGCCCAGTTCGGTACGAACGGGGCGCTGATGCGGTTCACAATGGCGGAGAGGCCTGCGATGCGGTCGCCGAGAATCTGGTCGCGCAGCGGGTCCGTCTTCTCGTCGGCGAGCACGCGGGCTTCGAGGTTCGCGACGCGTTCCATGAGGGCGACCACCTTGCCGTCGGAATACTGCTGCGCCTTCAGGAGGGCGATTTCGTTGTCCTTCTGTGCGAGCTGGTAGACCGGGCTTGCGGCAGGGTTCTGGTTGCCTCCGAAGAGACCGCCGAGGCCGTTGCCACCGAGCAGGCCGGTCGCGATTGCGGTACCGACGGTACCGATGATGCCGGTGGTAAGACCGGCAGTGCCTACGCCCTTGGAGGCGTATTCCTTGTCTTCTTGATACACCATCTTATTATCTCCTTTCGATTGGTGTTATGTAATGCCTATCGGGTGTTTCCCGAGTCGGCCCTCTAATGTCTTTTTTCAAAGCTCACGCCGCGGATCCCTTCTTTCCGCGACATGGCGTCAAATCCCTTCGTCCGAATGAATAAATAACGGGCTACACGAACTCCATCTTCACCGTGTCCGCGATATTGTAGTTGTCGTTTCCCCAGTGATGTCCGTTACCTGCGAACAGGCCGACCATGTAGTCCGCCGTTCCGGCCTTGAAACGGCTCTGACCGGACTCTCGCAGTATGCCGCGGAACATGTCGTCACATTCCGAACGGCTGAACATGCAGTAGTTACCCTCCGATGCGTAGAGCCAGTCGTGAAGTGCGCCGGCGAGGTTGTAGAGCTGGTTCTTTTCGTCCCAATCCGGCAGAAACCAACGGAACATTTTCGGCACGGATAGGCCGTCGCAGCGGTAGCACTTGGAACCGGCCTCGTCATCTCGTCCCTTGAAGTGAACCATCACGTTACGCTTCTTTCCGTTGACTTCACGGATTTCAAGATACAGAGTAGAACTCCACACTAGCGCGTGCGTCCTGTCCTTGTCAGTATGCCACACGAACGGCTTCGCCGTCCACGCCTTCGTAACAGTTACAGACATCCTTGTCCTCCGTTCTAGCTGATATTTGTCCAGTCGTCGTCGTCAAAAAGAAAGAATCCAAGAAGGATTACGACAAGAATGAAAACCACTATTGCAAGAGCCTTCATACGCTACTTCCTCCCGGCGCGGATTTCACCGATCAGTTGGTTTACAGATGAACTCAACCCGTCGATCTTGTTATCGACGGTATTTCGCAAATCGTCGATTTTCGCATCAAGCTGCTTGAAATTGGCCGTTCCCTCGTCAAGGCGCTTGTCGTTCGCGGAAATCCTGTTTTCAAGCACGGCGCACTTTGTATTCAGTTCCTGCACCTGCCTGTCGCGGAGCTCTGCCTGCGCCTTTCGTTCAGCCTGTATTGTCTCGGTCTCGGCTTTCGCGGCCGCGGCCTCGTTACCCGACTTTACGGCCTTGATAATGGCTGCAATCGTGCCGCCTATTGAACCCAGTGCCGTGCCGAGCGCGGCCATGTCTATACCCGTGATGTCCAATGTCAACTCCCCCTCCAAATAGGCGGTTTACAATAATCAATCAATTTCCCATCAAACATCGTCATCGTTTTATGAATAAACTATTGCGTAGCCCTTGCCTTGATTTCATCCGGCAGGAAGCGCCACGCGTCTACCGCCGCCTTGCAAGTCTTGCAGCACCGCCCGTAAAAGAACTCGCGGTGGTTGATGCGTCCGTAATCGTCGCAACCTTCCACGAGCTGCGCGGGTCTGTCGGCAGGGCATGAGAGGTTGTGTCCGGCAGGGTTTACGAACGCGACGAACGTGAATCCGCACGTGGCGTCGTCCGGGTTCTCCTTGTTGTAGCCAATTACCTTGTACGGTATCCCGCGCTCCTTGCAGTAGGCTTCCTTCTCCTCCCGCTGAATCTTGTCAACGATTAGGTACTCGTCAAAGTATCTTGGAGGCTGTTCAAGTCGGTGGAACGCGGCGCATACCTTCACGTTATCGTAGTGTTTGACAGGGTTGCTTCCGTTGGTCTTGACAAGCGTGTAATAGCCGTGCGTAGACATCCACTCAAGCAGTTCGTCAAAGCCCTCATACAAGGTCGGCTCACCGCCCGTGAGTTCGATTACCCACTTTTTCGGGTCTACGTAGCGTTCAAGGAAAGGCAAAAGTTCGCCGTTGTTCAACGGGAACTTCGGTTTCTCCGAGTTGCGCCACTTCCCCATCGGGCAATGCCAGCAGGAAAAGTTGCACTCGTTGGTGATGGCTATCTGTAGGAAGTTAATCATGCAAGCCTGGCCACCCTGAACGCATGGCCGTCAACGTACACCTTGTGCTTGACCGTAGCGCCTTGCGCTGGAAGCTGTAGTCTGTTCAACGGGACATTTCCGTCCGTATCGTATTCTGGAAGAAGAGTAAATCCGCTTGTTTCTGAATCAATACGAATTACAACGCTGGCACTCGAATAATCTGCGCCTACCGCTCTTATGTCTATCTCGAAAGACAGTTTGTAAGTTTCGTTAGCGTTCAGTTCAGGCAAAGTAACGTCTATGAAGCAGATACTGGAATGAGAGCTGTTTAGTTCGATAGAGGCATTATTCACATGATAGTTCTTTGAATACCACAATCTCACTATTTCGTCAGCGCCCACGATAGTCCATTGAGGAGTCGTATCGTTCCATCGCCACACGAAAAGGTCGGGAACTTCCGACCCGGCCACGGCTCCGATGTTGTTACGTGCTCGCGCCTTTTCTTCCGCAGAAGTATCTGAACTCTGGTCGATGTTGAGCAGTACCTTGTTGCTCTTTGCCATTTAGTTATCCTCTCTGTTAAATTTTTACATTACGCTTGCTTCCATAGCGCCAAGATTTCCACGTACTCTGACGTTCGAAATTTTCATTTTTATGTACGCATCTGAACGCGGTTGGAACGCACCGATAAAAAGACGCCTTAATCCTGCATTGCCAATAACACCGACCATCCTCACATGTCCCATAACTGGCATGTCATTATTAAAGCCCGAAGTTCCATATTCGAATCTGTAGCTTCCTCTAGTCGTAGTGAAGATGTTCTCATGATTTAGTGCGAATCCATAGCCACAATTAGGATATTGCTGAAAATCGTTCTCGTCCCACGTTGCGGCAAACACTATCTGCATGAATGACGGAGGGAAATTTTGCTGTTCCATGGTGTGATTGACCCACGTCGCGCTGAAATCGAAATCAATTTCTGTCAACCCAACAATTAAATCTGTCGAGCAGACACCATAATATTTTTGACCGTATCCTATTGGTTTTTCATGACCGAGACAAGTAAAACCATTGTATCCTAAACTTGCGGTTGAGTTATTGATAATGTATGCGCAATTATCAGGAGTGGTCGAAGACTGGTCTGTCGGATTTCGCACCGTCAGTTCACTTCGCGTGTGGAAGTACACGCGAGGGAAAGGTATCTTGTACCTCGACAGCGTAGCCACCCTGAATCCGTCCTGGTTCGCGGCGACGCTGACGCCGTCAAACGAATAAATGTATTGAGGAGGGTTAGTCGCATCGTAGACGCTGTCGACTACATTAGATATGTACGCGTCCCTTATCTTCGCGCCGCCGTGGTCGTTCGTGGCGTTGGTTGCCGTACCGCTTGTAGACGAATGTCCAGCGTTCGTGGCATAACCGACAGCCTTTGCCGTAGATGTCCACCCGGTAGAATCAAGACGATACACGGCAATGGACGATACTTCCGATGCCCCGTTTCGGTCATCCTGCGCATACTCGAAATAGAAGGCGTTGACCTCGTTGTTCGCATCGTAGGTAATTAGCGTAAGGGGTATGCGGTACTCAAACTTTCCGCTAGGCTGGATGTTGCCGCCAGTCACGAGGTAGAGTTTCTTCCCTGCGTTGTACAGTGCCTTCACGGACGAGTACGTAGCATCGCCATATACAATCAGAGCCACGTCGGCATCCGGGGCTATTGCCTGCGCCAATGCGGACCCACTCTCTGCGGCCGAAGCGTAGCCGACTGACATGCTAGACGGATTGCATTCCTTGATTTCTCCGCTTTCGTCTACGTATACCGGCTTTGACGAATCACCGACGGCAGACGAGGTAGACTCGTAAGGCACGCGCACCACCTTCATCACCTTGTCGGTTCTTGAACTCCCGTTGTCTACAAGAATCTTGAAGATGTTGAACGGGGACGATGAACCACCAGTACAAGGTTCAAGCGTAATCACGCAGTCGGTAGACGTTTGACCGCTTACGGTAAAACGATACCATTGGTTGTTCGGAATCGTAACGTTACCGAACACGTAAGGCTGTCCTCCGTAATCGTCACCTTTCAAAAGGAACGTCCCGGCCTTGAAATTTGAATTTACGATGAGGCTAACAGGCAGTTCGTCAACCTGTCCGAGCGACACCTTCTCCAGTTCTCCTGCAACAGAGGCCGAGCTTGAACTTCCACTGATGTCGATCCCATACTTGCCGTTTGCATACGGCAACGAGTCCTGCTTGGTACTCCACCCGTGAACGACCATCTGGTTGCTTGAGTTAAGTTCCACGCCGCCGTTGGACGTGTTCAACTTGACGAGGCCGAGGACGCTCGTAGTCGCCACCTGCGTGTCGCGCACGTAGCCAGCGGAAGACACCTTCCACGAACCGCTTGTAGTCCAGCGCACCTCGGATGGCGCCGTAGTAATAACGCACGACTCGGAGCCTACCGTAATCGTTCCCGTGTCCGTCACGATTGCGTTGTCGCCCATCTTCGGGTTAGTGTAGGCGTTCATCTGCGCTACGGTCATGTTGCCGAGGAAACCGCCAACGTTACCGCTGACTGCCGACGAAATGGCCATGCTGACTGCCTCGCCGCTGTAGGCGTGGGTGTCGTCGTTGCCCATGCCCGAAACATCGGCGGCCTTCTTGAGGTCGTTCTCGATGGCGTCATGCACGAAAGCCGTAGTCGCGATTTGCGTGGTGTCCGTAGAACCGCTTGCGGTAGGTGCGGCAGGGGTTCCCGTGAACGTAGGCGATGCAATCGGGGCCTTAGTATCAAGGGCTTCCTTGACGGCCTTCTGCGTCATCGGTGCGTCCGTATTGGAGCCCGTACCCGTGTACAGCTTCATGGCCCTGCGAGTGGCCGTAATTTCGCCGTTTTCGTTCTGCGAAAGCGTATCGACGAACGTGGTGGCACTGCCGCTGCTTGCGGAAGGGTTGCTCTTGGCGGCCTGCTTCGTCTTGACGTCGGTGCCGCCCACCTTGAGCGATTGCGAGTCGATTGAGTCGGCGGTGCGTTCTCCGAGGTTCTGTTCTGCCATCGCCTTTTCCAAGGCCACGAGGCGAGCCACCACGTCGTTGAAGGCGGCGGCGCTGACGTATCCTTCCCGCTTGATTTCGGAGGCAACGCCCACGAGCGTCTGCTCCGCAAGTTCCTTGCCGTTCACAGCCTTGTTGTCGTAAGTCTCTGACATAATCGTCTACACCGCCTTCCTGCCCGCATATCGGGAAATCAAATAGTCGTTAAAGTTCCTGACAAGGTTGAAACATTTCTTGGACTCGTTCCATTTCACGTACTTGCCTAGCCTACGCAATCCTTCCTCCATGAATAACTCAAGGTGCCTTCCGTTGTTGTGTCCCTTGAATATCCCGCAGTATGTATTCAGAGAACACAGCATGCGGTTAATGTCGGCCTTTCTAATCCTGCCTACACCCGCCCAATCGCGTAGCCTGCGGAATCCGCGCTTTACGGTCCCGTTGTTGGCGTACTGCCTGTGGAACTTGAGTACCGTACCCAGCATCATCACGCCCTTGGAGTAGTGCTGCATGTAGAACTTGCCCTCGTTGAAGCGAACATTAAGCGCGGCCAGCTTGGAACGCAATACTGGCATCAAGGCGAGGAACCTTGCCTTGTCGGACGTTACCACGTAGATGTCGTCGACGAACACAACGATGCGCAGGAATTCGTGTCCCTGTAGCCACTTCACGACATCGTTGATGTAGTTCCCCATGGCGTTCTGCCAGCAGAGGAAACCTATCGCGCCGCCTACGCCTACCGGCTTGTTGAATAGGCTCTTTTCGGGAGCGATGGCAGACCAGTTCGTCCTCGGGACGAAAACGTCGCAGTGTCTCGCAGGATCGGCGCGCATGCAGACCGTCATCATGTACTTGAGGTCTTCCTTGTCCTCTCCATCATAGTACGTATCTATTAGGTCGAGCTGCTGCTTGAGCGCGATTTCCACGTCTGCGTTCGGGAAGTACCCCTTGATGTCTAGGTGGGCTATCCACGCGTCCTGCGTGTAGTCTGCGGTCATCTCGCGCACGTCCTCGCGGAAAGTCGCTATCGCCTTGTGCAGTCCCATGCCCTTGCGGTTGTTGAAGGTCCTGTCGCTGAAAACCTTCTCGTATATCGGACGCAGTCTCCAGTCGAGGTAGTGGTGTACCACCCTGTTCCGCATCTCCGTGGCGAAAATCTCCCTCGGCTTGGGGGAGAACACGACGAAGGCGTAGTTGGAGCTGGCCGTGTATGTACGGCGGTTGATGTCGTCCATGAGCCGGACAAGACCTGTCTCGAAGCCAACCTCGAAACGGACGGAATCGTTTGACCTGCGCTTGTTTGCGCGGGCCATGAAATACGCTTCTGTCAAGTCTTCCAGTCTTACCATAGCCATCTCCAGCGGTAACGGGAAATCAAGTTCGCCACCGCACACGCCCGATTATTGTTGTTCAAGTTGTTGTTGTTGAAGTTGCCGTTGTTGTTCATGTACCACGCGTTATTGTTGTTATAGCGCGCAGGGACCCAACGCGAGACAACCCTACCGGAACAACCGGGGATGCACGGGATAAGGCGCACTGCCGATACTGGTATTTATGATACCGTCGCCTCCTCTTGTCTTTCGTTACCAGAGCCACGGCCGTCGTTTGAACCCGCGGCTGCCTGAACCTTGGAAATTCCGTACTTGCGGTATTTCCCTACGCCTTCGTCGATACGCTCCACGTACTCGAAAATCGTCACGTAGTGCTTCGTCGAGATAATCTTGAGGTCACACGCCATCCGCATAAGCTCCTTGAGCCTGCCGAAGTCGAATATGAGCCTTTCGGTATATTCCACCCTCCTTTCGGGATACTGGTACGCGAAAGCGAAGTCCTCAACGCAGTCGAGGGCGAGTGACAGCATGCGGTCGCCGAAGATTACGCGGTCGCGCTTCGCCATCGTGAACGAGAGCTTGTAGAGCCTCATCGCGAGCTGCTTGCAGTCCACGTAGATGCCGTTCTTGCGAGAGCCCTTTACGTTGTGCAGTTCCTGCATATCGTGTAGTTTCCTTTGTGTAGAGGGTGCAGGGCGACGGCGCGGAGGCCGCCGCCAAGCTGAAAAAGGTTAAAGGTTTAAGAGCGCCACCGCACACGCCCGAGAAGTGTTGGCCAAGGCGCTGAAGGTGAAGGAGCCGTAGGCGGCCATGAACCACGCGTTAAGGTTGGCATAGCGCGCAGGGACCCAACGCGTCTGTTCCAGGTTGCGGGCGGTACTCCCTATCTTGACCATGGCGGAGTTCACGGGGTCGGAGCCGTCAACCTTCATCTGGCTGAATATCCCGAATGCCTCCTCTATGCCGGGCATGTACCAATCGAGACCGGCGCCTCCGTCGGATACGCTCGCGGACACGTCGAAAGCCTTGAACACCTTCTTCTCGCTGCCGCTGATGACGGACGTGAACGTGACCGTCTTCGCCTTGTCCTGGATTTCCTTCGCCTTGCCGTAGTACACAGGCAGGGCGTCCGAGGAATACGCTCCGGCTGGAACCTTGAGCATCACGCTGTCGAGGTACTTGTCCCACGTGCCGTAGTAAGCCTTTACCGTCGGGAAGCTGTTGTTGTTCCACGCCTTCTCCGAGATAATGCCGCCGCTAGTAATTGAGTCTGTCGGTGAACCCACGGAATCGCGGTTTGTGGAGGCCTTGTAGTAGTTGTAGAGCTGGTCCTTGTTCCATCCTGCACGCAAGTCGTGCGAGCCGTTGACACGTGCGTTCGTGGTCTTGTCGGATGTAAGTCCGAGCAGGTCCCACGTTGCGAGAGTTGCCGTAGCGCCGCTCTTGATGGGGCTCTGTCTGTGCGAGTAGTAGACTCCGCTTGACGAGTTGCCTTCCAGGAGCATGAACACGGCGTCGTTGCCTGACGCGTCCTTCATCACGCATGCGGACCAGTTAGTCTGCACGGCTCCGGTCGGGTTCTGGTTGGTCGTGAGGAACGAGTTCATGGCGGTAGCCATGGCGCTGACGCTCGCCACGTTCTCTGCGGTAGGCGTGAATCCGGTCACTTCCACGTATTCGGTCGTATCGCTGGCAGTGTAAGCCTTGAAGACGATTGCCGTTCCTGCCGCGTAGCCCGTAACCTTGAAGGCCCAAGCGTTGATGTACTTCGTTTCGGTCTCCGTCTTGTGCAATATCAAGGCTTTCTGTCCCTTCCTCATGCCTACAACGCCGACGGAAGTCCACCCGCGACCGCCGCTTGCGACAGCCGTGGTGAGGTCAGTGTTGTTGACCGTGCCGGTAGTGTCGATGAAGTGGAGGTTGCCGCTGCCGTCAACGTACACGGCGTCGCCCACCTTGACGGCCTTCTTGTGGATTTCAACGTTGACGCCGTCGTAGTGCAGGACCCCGCTGTCGGATTCCAGCGATACGGTGCTCTTGCCGAGGGCCGAGCGTGCGGTGTCTGCCGCGTATTCGGCCGCGTCGGCGTACTTGTTGATATAGCTTCCTGCCATTGTTCAATTCTCCTTGTCTACGTGGAGCTCGCCACGCTGATGTCGATGTTGTTAAGCACGATCATGCCGTTTGCGGCGTCGTACTCGGCGTCGATGATGTCCTGCTTCTTCTTGATTTCCGATGCGGCGGATGTGAGGATAGTCTCAAGGTCCGCGCCCGTTATAGCCTTGTTGTCATAGGTCTGCGACATTTGCGATTCTCCTTGTCATTATGCCGTGGCTGCGGCCCATGCGTTAGCCCAGAGGCTTGCCGCCTCCGAGGATGTCATGAACTGTACGGCTCCGTATGCGCTCGTGCTTGCGGCAGGGATGTCCACGACCTTGTTGCTGTCGGGAGTGAGTGCGGTCCCGTTCACCTTCACGCCCTGGATTGCGGAGCCCGCCTTGCCGGAGATGGCGCTCCATCCGTTGACGGTCGCGTTCTGACCAGCTACCTTGACCTGCCCTTCGCTGTCGCCGCTTGCGACTACGATATTGTGGGTGTGGTCCTCGCGGGCGTACTTGCCGGAGGAACCAACGGATGCGGAACTGCCTACCGCATTTGGCGTAGCCGTGCCGGGGGCGATTTCGTCGCCGCCGATTTTCAGCACCTGCACGTCGAGGCTGTCGGCCGTGCGGTCGCCGAGATTTTCCTCGGCCACGGATTCTTCCACAGCCTTGATGCGGGCGTCCAGGTCGTTGAGCGATGCGGCCACCACCTCGCCCATCTCGGAAGCGCCCCCGTCAATTGCGTCGATAGCGGCACGCACCGCCTTCTCGGTCGGGTACTTGTCGTCGTCCGCGCTTGAAGCGTCACGGATGGTCGCCGTCTTGTTGTTGACGTTTTCGGTATTGTCGGTCGTGATGTTCACCGCCGAAACGATGCCGTCCGTAGTCGTCACCTTGACCTGGACATTGGTGCCGTCCGTGCTGGTGGCGTTGGAGTCCAAGGCGTTTATTGCGTCCCTGACCGCCTTCTCGGAGGCGGCCTTGTTGTTCTCGGAAGCCACCGTGGCCCCGATGCTGCCCGCAAGCTGGACCACGCCAGTCTGGGATGTGGTGGCGCTGCGGATGGTCTTCTTTGTCGGGGTGATCTCGCCGTTCGCGTTCTGCGTAATGGTGTCAATGGCCGTGATTGTCGTTCCGCTTGCGGTCGGGTCCGAGACCGCCGCCTGCTTAAGCTTGTAGTTGCCTTCGGAGCTCTGCCAAATCTTCACGCTCTGGTCGTCGGACACGTAGAAGATGACTTCCTGCCCGTCTACCACGGGGAGGTTCCCGAGCGTTAGCGTTCCGGTACCGGAACCGGCAGGGTCGCTGGATGTAATCACTCGGTCGCCGTTGTGCAGGTTCGCCGCAGTCCACGTGTTGATTGTCGCCACGCTCTGCACGCCCTTGTAGTGGCCTTCGGAGCTGATGACTGACTCGACGTAGGCCTTGACCTGCGTCTTTGTCGCAAGGTTGGAGTTAGTGCCGTCGGCGATTGTACCATTCACTTCGTCATATACAGACGAGTTGAACTTCGGCTTCGTAATCTCGTTGTCTTTGATAACGTCGTTCTGCACGGCGTCGGTTGCGAGCTTGGAATGTGTCACCACGCCGTTCTCAATGACAGCCGAAATGGTCACGTTAGACCCGAACGTGGTGGAAGCGGAACCTGCAACGTCACCAGACAACGCGATAGTGATGGCATCCTTGAGAGAAGTCGCCTTTATCTGGTAGATGACGTTGTTTGTCGCGTCCTTGATGTAGAATAGGTCCTTGTAGGTCGGATCGGGCATCATTCGCCTCCATTATTCTTCTTTAAGGTTTCCTTGCCGATTTCGACGGCCTCGCGGTTACTCTCTATGTAACGGCACAAGGCCTTGATGACGTTGATGAACGGGGTGCTCTGGGTACCGTCGATTATCACGTTTACCGGGAACGGCAACTCCGTAACGTCGCCGGACTCGTCTACGATTTTCTCCACCGTCCCCATCTTGACGGCTACCCCCGCCTTCACTGCCGATTCGAGGCTCATATCAGTTCCCCCGTGTAGAAAAGCATCGTGCCGACGCCCTCGTGTTCGGGCGGGGCTATCTTCAGCTGGTTGTCCTTCAGGTCGTCTATCTGGTCGGTAATCTCGGACGAAACCTTGAGTTTATTATTCGTGGAGTCGATGTCTAGGCCGTATCCGTAACGGACTGAAATCGTGTCGTCCGTGATGTTGATGGCGTCGCCGGGGATGTACGTACGGCTACCGCCGCCACCAGTACCGGTTATGGAAGAGAATTCGGCGATGAAGAGCTGTTTCACCTCCACCTCTACTTCCGCGCCCGTACCGTCTTCCGAAAGGGCCATCTGTATGCCGGTCGCGTCCGTACCTTCCACCATCCACGTTATAGTCTTGCTAGTCGAGTGGTCAAGCGTCGTATCTACGGAGAACGAACCCGCGAGCCATCTCTGGTGGCCCACCATCGTGAACACGTCCACGTTCACCATGTCGTTCGTGTTCGCATTGACAGTCACCTTCACCTGCGCGGTGCAGAGGTATTTCCTGTTGTGGTCGAGTACGGCGACCGCGTTCACGACATCATCCTCGGAATCCTGCAACGTGATGCCGTTGCGTCCGACGAGACCGGAAAGTTCGGAATCAGCGAGCGGGACGTACTTTCTCGTATCGTCTTCGAGCGTCTGCGTATCGGTACCGTGCGACACGGAATCGGAAGCGATATTTATGTACTGGCCTTCCGTATTGTTCACTTCAATGTTGAAGTGCTCCACGCCGGTAACCGGGTCCTTCGTCTTCGATATGGACACGGTGTCGTTCGGGCTCGCGATTTCTACGCCTGTTACGCCCTCGTTGTCGATGGTAAATTCTGAATGACCGTCATCCTTGACGACCTCCGTGACGGAAATGCCGACGCCTTCCTTGACGACGGTCCTTGCCGCGGCTTCGGCGGCAACCGCCCTTTCGCGTTCGTCGTCGAGGTCGTTCGAAATTTCGGTGACGGATTCGCGGATAAGGTCGTCCTGCGCGTCAACGTATTCCTTCGTGACACCGCCGGAACCGGAACCGACGTCAATTGAAATGTTTATATAGGTGGCTATGACGTTGCCGCCCTTGTCCTTCACGATGTAGTCGAGAGGGATGCCTGCATCGACGAAAGCCCTCCACATACCGCTCGAATCCAACTGCGAAGGGTTCTCCGCGAGTTCGTCAGTAGACGAGTTCTGGTATATGGCGGCGAGTTCCGGCGTGCCGGTCCTGTATACGCTGACGGAGCCTCCGTCGCGAGGGACGCCGGACTCGTCTACGTACTGCATCGGTACTGGTACTAGATAGTGCATCTTGTGGGAATCCTCGTTAATTTTCCCACTATGAATAAAACCGCGACGGGCTACGACCTTTCGGCGGATACGGACGACACCTTCCCTCCGCAAGACGGATTGTCGGACGCGAAGAGTTCGCGGGAGAATTCCACCCCGTCGTGGTACAGGTTCTGCGACGTTATCCAGCCCTTGTAGCCGAATTCCGCCGTCGTGAATACGAGCCCGCAGTCTTCGGAATGCCTGTACTTGCGCCAGGCGTACGTGTACACGTGCGTCGTGATTGCGTCTATGCACTCGTCGCGGACGTCGTCCTCCGTTCTTGAACTCTTGTCGGCGATGGCCGATATGGCCCTCCTTACGTTCGGCCACGTGGTGACGAGCGAACAGCAGTGGCGCAGGTATCCCCACAGGCGGAGGTATTCCCCGTCGGGCAAGGCCCTTATCTCCGTACGCTTGATTGTCTTCTGCTTGAGCACCTTGCGGTTGATCCTGCGCAGCTTTATGAGCAGGAAATCCAGGTCCGCGAGCATTTCCGGTGGCAACTTTCCGTAAAAGCGCCCCGTTTTCGAGTCATTTCTTGATTTTTCTGTTGACATGTCTTGTACCTCCCAGTACGTCTACATTACAACATAGACACTTTGGAGGGACAAGATGTCATATTTTGACACAAACAAAGTATTCTAGAACACGATGTCGTAGTCCACGTAGAGCGTATCTCCGGGGTTCACGGCAATCTCGGCGTCGGTCGTGCCGAGGAACAGGCAGAGAGTGCCTGACACGTTCACGATGCGGCCAACGTATGCCTGGAGGTGGTGCGAGCTGGTGTACCCGCAGTCCACGAAGACGCGGACCGCGTACCCGAAGTAGTTGACGAGCACTGCCACGGAGCTCTCGGAGAAATGGAAGAAGTTCTCGAAGAGGAGGAGGTCGTCGAGCGGCACGCACACGTAGTACGTGTGTAAAATTCCCGATGCGGAGTGCGGCAGTTTCTTTATGTCGCCTACGGCCACCGGGGCCTTGAACATGGTCGAGCTCTTGTAGAACTTGCGGTTGCCGAAAGTGACGTCGCAGTTCTCGATGTTCCATTCCCTCGTGTAAGTCTGGCCCGGTACGTCGTACGTTGCGCCGTACTGCGTTATGTTTATGGATGAGTTCTTCCACGAGAATGCTGGTTTGTTAGTGGAGTACACCTGTAGGCGGCAGTCGTCAACGCGGCTGTTGTCGATGACGGATTCCCACGGGAACGAGGTCGAGCCCGCGACTAGCCCGAGTACGGTCAGTCTTGCGACGTGGCTGTTCCTTACGGTGGACTTGTAGCCGGACACCTCGCCGGAGATGGTGCAGTTGTCGTAGACTGAACCCTCGATACCGGAAGACGTGCCGAGTTCCGCGAATACGGAGCCTTCGTCGGCGCGGCAGTTGGAAAGCCTGATATAGGAAGCGATTACGCTAGATGTCGGGGAGAACACGCAGCCGTCGGCGCCAACGGAAGAATATACGGTGAAGTTGCCCGCGACGGTCGCCCTGCCGAAATACACCTCGTCGAGCAAGGTCACGGAACCGTCAACGGAACCACCGTTCACGACAAGTTTTGACGACGAAGAGAAAACCGAAATCGTCGTACCCGTGCAGTCCACGAGTTCCAGCTTCGGGATGGTACCGGAAGCCTTCAGAACTAGGTCCTTGGAGTTCTTTACTATCAGCGTTCCCGTAGAACCGGCGGGTTTCGTTATCAGCATCTCTATCGAGCCCGTACCGCGGAAGTCGTATTCCCAGTCGCCGTTGCTAATCTTGAGTGCGAGCCAGTCCTTGACGTCCTCCCACTCGTCGGCTGGTGCGACGGTGCAGTCAGTCACGGAGCAGTTGGAGGCGTCGAAGTCGTGCGCGAAGATGCCGGCGGGGATGAAGCAGTTGCTGAAACTGATGTACCCGTCCATCGTGCCGTGCGCCACGAACGAGCAGGAGTCGAACGAGACGCTATTCTCCGGGTCCATGTCCTCGTGTACGTAGACAATGCAGTCCGTGAACGAGAGCGAGTTGTTGGACGTGTCGTACATGTCAACGGCCACCCCGCTCCAGGAACGGAGTCCCTGAACGCCGGAGAAGGCGCTGTCTATGACGAGACGCTCCGTCGGGGAAAGTCTCGTGTGGGCGGAGGTGCCGGCCCACGACGTGCGTACAACCTTATCGTTGAGCACGGTCGTGCCTTCTAGTCCGTTGGCGGAATGCACCGTGACGGATTCAAGTCCGATGATATTTGTAACGCTGCCCGTGATCGTGAAGACGGTCGCACCCGGAGCGCACTTTAGATTGTAGATGTTCAGTCCGGAAATGTCGTAGTATGCGTGCGTATCGTCTGCGTGGAGGTACAGGCCGAGACCGTTGTCGTGAGCCCACAGGGCGGCACGCTGGAGGTCGTATCGCTGCGTCGGGTAAGCCGTTGCGGTAGAGTTCGGGAACGCACCGAAATGTCGGGAATCGACGTATTCCGGGCGGTCCTTGATAACCCAGCGCCCCGTCTCGACGTCATCCACGGCGATGACCGAGCCGCCGTCGTCGGAATCGGTATTCTCGGCGTCCCACACGTAGCGGAGCACCGGCTTGTCGCCAACCTCGTCGTAGCCAAGCAGGTCCACCATGTACACGCCGTCGAAAGGCGTTACCGTATCGGGCGCCGTATTGCGGAGTACCTCCAGGGTCGCTACGGACACCACGGTACCGCAATCTACGGAAACTCCGAACACGTCGTAGCGGTCAATCGCGCTACCCTGCTCCTCCCAGCTATCCTTATCGTCGTCTTCCGTCATCGTGGCGTGGCCGACATACTTGTCGAAGAAGAGAAGGTAGTCCTTGTCTTCGAGGAACGGCTGCTGGACCGGACGTCCCGAGGAGTCCGTGAACACGGAGCTGCCGAGCGACGTGGTGCCGTCCGACGCGAACACCTCTGCCGGTGAAGCGTCTGTATTGCAGAATTGGATTCGCCCTACGAGCGGGTGTCCGGTGTTGTCGTTGTACGATACGAAAGGTGTCAGCGGTCTCATCGGTTACTTGCCCTCCCCGTACTTCTCGTTGAACTCGTCCGCGAGCGGGTCCCAGCTCGGGATGCCGTAGCGCTTCCAGGCTTCCACCTGTTCGGGGTGGTCCGCCTCGTAGGAAGAAAGACCTTCCTCGTAGACGTTTCGTGCGGCCATCGGTTCAGCCTTGGAACCTACGGTGTTCACGACCCTTGCTCCGGTTGCAATGACGCTGTTGAGCGCCTTGCCGTTGCCGCTGATGTACTTGATTTCCTTGACGGCCTCGGGGAACATTTCTTCGGCACGCTTCATCGCGTCCTGCAATACGATACGCTGTTCATACCCATACGCCGGGTTATTGGACATCTTGTTCCACTCCACCCACGTCTTTTTGCTCGGTGCAGAAAGGAATCCCTTGATTTTGTTCACGCCGTCTTCGGTAAGCAGGGCTTTTTCGATGTCGGCCTGCGTGATTCTCGTCCCGTCGGAGAAGGCGTTCTTCGGCGACGAGATTACCTTCTGGTACACGGCATTTACGGCGTTCCGAACGTCATCCGAAGTCAGGGTCTCGTTACCTGCTACTCGTGAACGTACGACCTTCGCCGCCTCGTCAACGGCTTCCTTGAGGGCGTTCTGTTCGACTTCCGCGGCCGTGCCTTCGCCGTTACGAATCCTGCGAAGAATGTCGCGTGCGGAGTTCCTTATGGTCTTGCTTCCCGACTTCAGCAACGGAGCCGCATAACGGGTAACAAGAATGGGCACCGTTCCTGCAAAAGTCGCTCCCGCGAGAGCGGCGCCTACGTTACGCGTATTCATGTCGTAGTGGTCGCTTGCCGCGAGCGAAGAAAGCTCCGTGGCACCGACTACGCCTGCGGTAGCCAATGGGCTCGCAGCAAATCCTGTCATCGCGAGTGCGGTATTTCGTGCAGCGTCGATGATGGCATCCTTCTTGTGTTCACCGAGCCAACCGGCTATGCTACCGGCTTCTCCCTTTCCTTCGGCGATGTCACGGCGCATTCCGGCGTAGAGTTCGGGGGCGACAGTCTTCAGCACACCGCTCCACTTGCTCTTGTTAAAATCCTTGAGAACACCCTTTCTGCCTTGGAACTTTACTCCGTTTATCTCTCCGCCGTCGACGATAGCCTTGCGCATGGCCTTTTCTGCTTCGACCCATTCGCGCTTTTTCTTCTTGTCCCATTCGTTCAGGATGTGGTCGTGGAGGTCTTCGGGGGTGATGCCGAGACGGAGTGCCGCGAGGCTCAATTCCTTCGGGTCGTTCGCGACTTGCAGGAGAGGTATGTTTACTTGGGTTTCACCCTTATCATCCTTGACTTGACGTGCATACTTGCTGTCTGCAAACGCCTGGTTCTTCTTCAGTTCGTCGTAGCTGCCGACGGATTTCGGAGGCGCCACGTTGATGACGGGGTTCTCGGCGACGAACGCCTTCACGGCCTTTTCACCGAGAGGATAGACGGATTCCTTGAAGAAAGGAACCACGATCCGGTTCTTGAACTGGTATTCGGCCTTCTTGAAATCTTCCTCGCTCCTGGCGTCAGCCATGTCGTCGAGCAACATCTTAGCGAGTTCCGTAAGGCCGTTCTTGCGGAGCCATTTTTTCGAAGATTCGGCATTGAAGCCGTTGTAAATCTGCGTAGCCTTTTGCAGGTAACTTTCAGCCATTCATAACCTCTTTATTTCCCCCTATGAATAAAACGAAAGCCAGCCGCTATGGCTGGCCCCGTTGCAAAAAAGAACAAGGTTCTTTTATAACGGTTTCTTCTCCCATTTCTTTTTCTTCGGAGTGCCGACTTTCGAGAGCAATTCCTTCAGGTATTGCAGCTTGAACGCGAGTTCGCCCGTACCGGCAGTACCATCGAAAGTGTCGATACCTCCGAGGAAATCGTTACCGAGATACGAGTCGATAAGTCCAATCTGCGCCTGCGCCTCGGCCTTCGTCTTCGGAAGGCGCGTTCCCGTCAAGTCGATTCCGTTCTTGAACAGGCCGGACTGCACGGCGTTCTTGATGGCGAGCTGCTTTTTGTACTCGGAATCCTTGCTGTCGGCGTTCTGCGCCTGTTCGCGCTGGAAGTTCATCATATCCTGCTGATAGATACCCTGACCGAGGTTGCGGCCTGCGGCTACGGCTTCTGCAAGCGTCGGTGCGGTAAGCGCCGTGTTGTAGTCGGCCTGCGCGGTCGGGCCGTACTTCGCTAGGAACTCGGGCGTGTAGGACTTCTGCAAGCCTTCGCGGTACTTTTCGAGTGCGGCTGCGTCGTTCATATTCTTGTAGGTTTTCTTGCGGAGTTCTTCCTGCTTGAGCTTCCAATCACGCAATACACGGGCGTCTTCGATGGCCTCGCGTTCCTCGGTGTGTTCGCGGTTAAGCCTGTCCTGTTCCTTCTGGTATTCCTGCTGGGCAATCATGTTGTCCCACTTGCGCTTTTCGTCTTCCTCGGCCTTCTTTCGGGCGAGATAGTCTTCGAATTCCTTGCCGGTGTCCTTGATGACGCCGCCTATGGAACTCAAGCTGTCGTAATAGCGCCTGCGGGCGTCCTGCTCCTGCTGGGCTATGCCGCCGTAATTAAGCGACTGAAAATTCATTGGTGTAGCCATTGTGTCAAAATCCTCCCGTTATACGAGCTGTGCGCGGCTCTGCGCTATGGAGTTGCCGAGAGCGAGTCGGTTCTGAATTACTGCGTCCGTATTCTGCTGGTCGAACTGGATGTCGCCGCGGAGAAGTTCAAGCTGGTCCTTGTAGCCCTGCTGCATGGAGTCGAGCTTCTTCTGCTGCTGGTTGATGTAGTCCGTGTACATGCCGTAGTCGAAGGAACGCTCGTCCTTCATTTCCTGGCGGGCTTCCTTGAGTAGTTCCTCGTCCTTTTCGAGGATGGACTTGTTGATTGCCTCTACCGCGCCGGAGGAATGGCCTAGACCTGCCGCCGCGGCGGTGTGCTGCGACGCCCTCGCGATGTCTTCGAGGATGGCGTCGCGGTTCGGGTTCAGGTAGTCTTCCACGCTGTAGGCACTCTTGTCGAACTTTTCCGGCTCGACGACATACGCCGACGGGTCGTAGGAATCGCGGAGCGCCTTGTAACGGCTCACGGAATTCGCGTCCGAGAGTTGCGTGCGGTTGGCCTCGGATTCGGCGAGGATCTGTTCGGCCTGCTTCTGCCATTCCGAAATCTGCTGGTTGGCCTGCGCCCTGCGGCGGTTTGCCGCCTTGCGTTCCTGCGCTGCGCCGTATGCGCCTATCGCGGCGGAGGCGAGACCGCCCACTGCACCTGCTATGGCTCCTACCATTGTCAAATCTCCTTGTATTCTTTTTTCACCTATGAATAAAACAGTCTACTTTACGCACGTAACGCCCTTCACGTCGAGACCATAGAGAGCAAAACCGATGTTCTCGCTGGTGCCCACCTCCACAGCGAGGTACTGCGCCTTGCCGAGGTTGCGGAATACCGTATCGTAGTCGTAGCGTCCGGCGAGGCCCAGCGTACGTGTACTGGAAGCAACCCAGGTAGTTCCGTCCCTGGAGTATCGGAGCGTGATAAGCGGCGCGTGGTCAAGGACGTTGCGGTAATCGCCGTTGTTCGTTATGAGCTTTATCGACCCAATCTTGAAAGGCCTGTTGTCGCTAGAAATGACTCCGCCCGCCCTCTTGCGGAGAATAGGCGTACCGTCATGTTCGAACCACGTGTCCTCTGTAGCCTTGACGAGGCATCCCTCGCCCTGTAGGAACAGGTCTCCGTTTACGCCCGTCACCGGGTAGGAGTAGCGGAACGTGTCCTCCTCCTTCCCGTTTCGTGAGCCCATGCGGACCCAGCCGTTCTCGCGGATGTCGTAGCAGAGCGTAACGCCGTCGGACGGGAAGGAAATAACGTACATCGGGTGACTGAACCACTTGAAGACGAACGCGTAGGCCGTCTTGAAGTCGTACTTCCATATCATCCGCTCGATTTCATCTGTCGAAATGCGCTTCGGCTGTAAGGAGGAATCCATCATGTAGACGCACCCGTCGCCCATGGACGAAGAGCCTAGCCAAATCACGCTGTCGCCATAGACAGCAAGCGTGTCGGCGTTCTTTATTCCGATGCTCATCGCCGCCGTGTCCGGCGACACGAACGGGTTCTCCATGGAATCCTGGAACGTGAACGCCTGGAAAGAACGTTCGCCGAAAGTGAAAAGGCGCGAGCCCGTGGAACAGCCGACAAGCGTATTGTCAGGCTGCCATTCGGAGAAGGTCCACATGCCGTACTGGTTCTTGTCGAGTCCCATGGGGTCGTCGGCGGTCTCGAACGGGAACTGCACCGAGCGGTAGAACATGTCCGTACCCTTTGCGCCAACGAGCAGGTATCCGTACATGTAGGCCACCCACGAAGGCGTGATGCGGTCGATAGTGGCGTCAGGGTACTTGAGTGGCATGGTGACCGTCTTGAGGTCCTGTGCCTGCCTTATCGGAGGCACGGTAGTGTCTACGGCGTATACGTTCACGCCGTCGCAGAGCACGAGGTGCGGGTGCGAGTGGCCGTATCCGGTCGTCTCGCAGAACGTAACCTTGCCTGAACCGGCGATGTCGCCGATGAAATAGAAATTCCTGGTCGCGCCAACCTCGCGGAGCAGGTAGAGTTTCTTCCCCCATACCCCGTAGACGACAGGGCGCCCGTTGTAGCCGCGGGAACAGCGGAACGTACCCTGCGGTTTCCCTTCAGGTTCCGAACCCTGCGTGACGGCGTTCTCGTATCCGGGCATAGGGAGGAGCACCACCGAGAACCCCTGCTCGTTGGCGTCCTTCTGCTCGACGAACATGTTGTAAGTGTCGGAACGTCCCAGCTTCGCGAACTGGGACTTCCTTGTAAATCCTACGAGGTTCGATACGAAACTCATCTACAGAATCTCCTGCGGATGAACGCGCCGGAACGGAGCGAGTCGAGCGAGCTTCCGTCGGGTTCGCGCGTAAGCCTGCGCGTGGTAACGTTTGTGGCGCCGATGAGGTCTTCCATGGACGTGAGCTGCGCGGAGTAGTTGGCGAGCTGTTTCGGGTCGGAATCTGCGTCCTCGGAAAGGAGTCCCACCGTCACGGCGAGCGTGAGGAGTTCCTTGTACGCCTCGGGCAGTTCGATGTAGTCGTCGTCCTTGAACTCCATCTTCGTGTAGTACACGATCTTGAAGTCGTAGCCGTCAAGACCGGCGGGTAGAAGGAGTTCCACCTTGTTCTCGCCCACCGGTGAGGAGCTGTAGATTGTCCTGGAATCGTCGGCGTAGAAATTCACGAGAGGGACGAAATCCATCTTGGAGAACGCGCCGGACTGCCCCTTCATGCGGTACATGCAGCCCATGATACGTTCCATGTCGAGAACAACCTTGTCCGGCACGAAGTCGCAACAGCCGAGGGAAGCGAGCCATTCTTCCGGCTTTTCACCTTCCGTAGCCGCCATCCACACCTGTTCAAGCCCGGATGGCGTCATGACGCCGCCTATGCGGTAGTACATGCCGTCGTCTGCCGTATGACCGAAATCCTTGTTGACGGTCAGCCTTGTCGGGTCTGGAAGGGCGTCGCGCGTCTGCGCCTCGTGCATCACCTTGCCGCGCTTCAGGTTGTAGCGGCCTATGACCTGCTTCTCGGCATATTCCACGTCGCACGTGCGCTGGAACGCCGTGATGAGGTTCGACGAGGAATACTTCGAGAGGGCGCTCGCGAAGTGGTTACGCGCCTTAGTAAGCTCGCGTGCGTCCGCGGGCGTCCCGTCCTCGATGTGGTTGGCCCTCGAAAGGGCGTGCAAGAGCAGTTCCTTTACTCGCATTGTATATACATCCTTTCCGGGTTACTTTTTCTTTCCGCGGTTGACGACACTCGAAGGGAGTTTCCCGATCCAGTGCGTAGCGATGTAGGAGCCGATGGAAGGGGCCGACATGGCCTTCGCGAAAGAGCCCGGACCCGTCGCGGCGTCCACCTCGGATTTCTTGAAGAAGTATTTCTTGCCGCCGAGGTCTATGTAGCAGCCCGTGTCGCCGAGGGACGTGAAGTCGCCCACCCAGCTAGACGAGAGGTTCGCGGTCTGTCCGCCCGGAGTGCGGCGCATCTTCGTGTCGGCTGGAATCCCGTTGATAGAGCGTAGTAACGGGTTCAGGAACCGCTTCGGTTCCATCTTCACCGCCCATTCTCGCGCCTGCCGTTTGGCAGCGGTTCGCCATGCCCTCATCGCGCCCGGATTTCCTATAATCTGCGGAGGCGGTTCGTGAGTCATGAACCATTCGGTCTCGAGCTGCGCAAGGTGCTCGTCGTTCATGGCCTTGTTCTGCGGGACGAGCGCGTCCCTGTACCTGGGGTCGTACCGCCAGTTGCCCGGGCCTTCGCTGTTGCCGCCGTTGTTCCATACGTGCCATTTCATCGGTCAGAATTCCTCGTAATTATCCACCTATGAATAAAACGGGAGCCGGAATGAATCCGGCCCCCGCCACGGTCGCGCCAACCCTTTATGGCCGGGAGGCGGGGCCGTAAGCCTTGTTACTTGTCCAGTTCGAGAAGGTGCCGCAACGAATCCAGCGGGACCATCTTTCGCGATTTCCCTATGTAGCCGCCCACGGCGTAATCAAGCGGCAGGTCTTCCATGAAGAAGTCTGCACTGCCGCCACGGTCCACCGAGTAAACCTTTTCGGGCAAACCGAGTCCGCGCTTCTGCACGCCTGGAGCATAGTCGGGATTCAGGTCGGTCCGTTTCATGCCCTTGTAGACGCTTTCGGGAATTTCGAGCACGAGGGTCTTCGTTTCCGGCCCCATATCCCATTCTCCGCGTCTCCTGCTGGTGAAAATCGGGCGGGTTTCTTCCACGTAGACGAAAGTCCCGTCGGGATTCTTTTTCTTGTGCTGGAGGTCGGCCTCGTACACGTTATGCTTGCCAATGGTTGTCTTGATGGAACCCTGCGAAAGGATCCCGCGCAACGGCTCGTCCGTAGTGGCGTGGTAACGGCGAACGACCTTTTCCATTTTATCAAGGAAAGTCTTCGGAACCTTCGGCATGCTAGTACCCCCTGTTTGCGATGATCCGGGCGGTCTGTTCGCGGTTCGCGTCCACGGCCTTCTGCGCGTCGATGGCGAGCTTCCGTTCGTCTGCCGCTATCTTCGCGGCGGCCGTGGCGTTCTTGGCTGCAAGTTCCGCCTCGCGGAGCTTCATCTGCTGCTGGAACTGGATGTTCTGCAAGACCTGCTGGCTCTTCATGTTCTGCTGCGCGAGCTCGAGCTCGTAGTTGCGGCGTTCAAGTTCCTGCTTTTCGGCCTGTGCCTGTTCCAGCTTCTCCATCGCCTCGTCGAGCTGTTTCTTCAACTTCTCGGCCACGTTCATCATCGTTCCGACGTCCTGGCCCTCGGTCAGCTTCAGTTCCGTGTTCGCCTTCAGGTCCTGCGCGAGGTCCTTGGCAACGTCGCTGTCGATTGTCTCGGCTAGACGGATGGCGCAGAGTTCCTTGTGCGCAGGGTCCGCCATTTCCGCGATTGCCTGGATTTCGGAACGGGTCTTCATCTTGGCGGTGATTACGTTAGGACCGCCTTCGAGGGTGAACTCCGGCACGTCGCCGTTGTTCAGGATGCCGAGCATGATACGGCCAAGGGCGTGACATGCGGCCTCGGCGTGGATGTAGAGTTCCTGCACGTTGGATTCCGAGTTTATCTGCTGTTGCATTATCTCGTAGGCCGTGCGCTGGGTGGTATCGAGACCGGCGAGGTTCACGCCGGTGCATTCCTGCATCGTCTGGCGCCCTTCCTGGAGGGCGGCGGTAATGTCGGCCGTGTTGAAGGAATCGTTGACGAGTTGCGGAGGAGTTGCGCCAGCCTTGTCGTTCCACGTGAGCCACATAGCGGAGCCCTTCTCGAAGTCCGTGAAGTATTCCTCGCACCCTTCTGTGGCGGACTTGCCCACGACGCCGCGGACGTTCGAACAGCGGCGCATGCGTAGCGCCTGCATGGTGAGAGCGAGGCTCATCTGCTCGATCTGCGGCATCATCTTCTGTACGTATCCCGTGTACACCTGCCCGTATTCGGAATCGTAGTCGGTGTAGCCCGCGAAACGGACAATCGGGATGATGTCGGTCATGAGGTCAACCGGTTCGCGCACCTCGCGCTCGCCGCATATCGTGTGCATACGGACAAACGTCTTCTTTACTGTCACTCCGTTCTGCGGGTCAGGAAATTCCTTCGTCACCTTGCGGAAGTAGCGGACGAGCTGTACCTTGTCGGTCTTGTCCTGCCATGCGGTGATTCCGGCGAAAGACATGCGCGGCTGTCCGGACGGGTAGTCCATCGGTACAATGTCGTCTCCGTATTCGCGCTTCGCCTTCGTGACGGATATGTAGCTGATGATTGCGCCTTCCTCGGCGTCGCAGCCGGACGGGTCGATACAGTCGGGGTCTATCGCCACCTGCTTCTGGTCGGCTATGAACTCCACGGACGGGACCACCTTGCCGTCGGCTAGGCTGGTGCCTACCACGATGTAGCCCGCCGCGCAAGTGACGCCTCGGGTGAATGCACGCTGGTAGACGTTCTTGGCGTTGTTGGAGGACTCTATCTTCACGATGGCGTCCTGTAGCACCTTGCCGCCCGTCTGCTCGGTCTTGTCAACCACGTTGATGTGGAACGGCGAGCGGGAGAACGGCGACGCGATGGCGTTCACCTGCGGGGAAATGTTGTTGTAGGGAATGGTCGGTATGAGGTCCTTGCCGTCCTTGTCTAGAATGGCCCAACGCTTCTTGTTGTCGCCCACGCCCCAGAAGTTGCCTCCCGCCACCTCCAGCGCGAGTTCCTGGTCGTCGATGTCGGAGCACCACCTGTCGCTTGCGCGCTTCAGGAACTTGCGGCATTTCTCGATGATGTCGGTTTCCTCTTCTTCGGGAATTGGCGCGAATCCGTTGTTGTTTTCAGCCTGTAAAAGTCCGTCCATGACAAAAAAGCCCTTCTATCCGATAGGTTCGTTACGACCTATGAATAAAAGGGCCTCGTATCAGGAGGGATAAATATGTCGGGCAATGAATAAAGAAGTATTAAACTACTTCACTCCATTACGGAGTTTCTTGACTAGTTCCAAAGCCCACTTCTTATTTCTGTTAATCTTACCTTCCTTGACATATTTCAGTTCGTTAGGGTAAAAACGTTTCCAGTTTCCGTCAAGGTCGCGGTATTCGACGTAGTTCTTACCACGACGTGCGGCTACAAGGTTTACATCGGTGTAATCGTCGCCGTAGTGCCATCCTCCATAAGGGTCGGGTACACGTACATAGTGGCGTTCATTGTTCGGGTTGAATGCTTCAGGCTCGCTGCCGCGCTGTCCGTACACGTTAGAATTACTTTCGTGAGAGTACCTCTGCCATGGTATTAAAGACTCTTTAGGCCAAGAACGACGTGGATCATTGCGGTATTCATTCATCATGCGGTTGTACGTCTTCGGATAAAGGAGTTTTACTGTTTCTTCGCCACCCCTTGTAGACATCAGTTCTGCAAGATGTGCTGTTGATTCTGTTGATTGAGCTGCATACTTTGGAAGTCCTTCTTCAACAAAATCCCTTCCGGCAAAACCGTTATTTTTTAAGTAATACTGTTGATAGTCAGCAATTTTTTCCTTTTCTTCTTTATAGGAGTTTGGATGGCCTCCTGTTATATTTTCTGAAAGATGGTTTTCGTTATTCTTATCTACATAATCAGGTGAAAGATTAAAAACATCATCTATAAATTTATCATTATACCATATAAAATCATTCCAGTCCCTTATATCGGTTTTAGACCCGTTTTTGGGATAATACGCTTGTTTTGCTGATTCATAAATACCACTATTTAAAAGACTATTTTCATAGAACCTTCTTGCAAGTTTGTTTGCATCTTTATTACCCACCATTTTGTTTATTTCACCAATAAACTCACTTCTATTCATAATTCCTTTAGGTGTTTTAAGAATTTTCGGAAATTCTCCGCTTAATGTCTTGCCGAGTCCAATACCAACCATTCTGTCAGGAACATTTTCTATTTCGACACCTTCATAGAAAGGATGACTTAGATTCAAGTCATGATTAGTCTTATGAACATTTTCATGAATAGCTATTCTTGGATCAGAAATAAAATGTTTGTTGCTTATATACACTCTGTACTCGTCTGGAGCGTAATATCCTGTAGCGTTATCAGGTATTCCTCGTTCAGATTTAAATGCGTCATCGTAAAAATACGGAGGCAAACCATCAACATACGACATCAGCCAAGAGTCTCGTAGAGGTTCAGGCATTCGCTGTATAGCATGTTCTAGTATGTCAGCGGCTTTCCTATCCGATATGTATTTGTTAATTTCATCAATCGATTTTTCACTATACGTATTCGCGTTTCGTGATTCAACACTTTTCTTTACCACCCCTTCCGCGATGTCCTTCACGAGCGCGTCCTGTTCCAGGGCCGTCAAGCCCGGAATGAGTGCTATGGAATATGGCAGGACGCTGTCGCCGTCCTGTCTCTCCTTTTCCCGATCCAAGAAATTTTTTCTTTCGGCCATATACAAAAAAAAGTCCGTGAAAATGTTAAACTTCCATGGTATGAATAAACCAATCATTTTTTTTAGTTCTACTTACTTTAAAACATTTACTATTTATATTTCACATAAATATTCAAAAATAATGTTGCAGGATGTAATTCTCTATGACATTGGAAACTAAGTTCTGTATAACGCTTGACGTTACTATGCTGGAGCGAGCCAAAATCGAAGCCATAAACAGTGGTGTTCCAACTACTATTACAGACGACACGGGTTCGTTCATTCGCTACCTACTTAAAGAATACCTCGCGCAGAAGCCGGACTCAAGATACAAGTAAACGATAATTTCGCCGACCATATAAAAAAGGACCCCGCCACGGTTAGGTGACGGGGCCTTTTTTTTGGGGATAATAGGTTATGCCAACCTAGAATTCCTTGTATCGCCGTGGTTAGGCGATCTTGTAGAGCACCAAGGCGGCGGCACGCGGTTCCACGAGCTTCGAGCAGAGAATCATGTCGTAGCGGCTGTCGGTAGACAGGGCGCCGATGTTCTCGCCGGAGTTGGCGTGCACGGTCAGGCCGTCGATGGAGCTCTTTTCGTACTTGGCGCCTTCGCAGTCGCACTGGTTCATCGTACCGAAGGCCTGTGCGCCTTCTGCACGAATGATGGTTGCGCCGTAAGTACCGGCGGCACCCTTGACTTCGACGGAGGCGTTGGCGGCGATGGATGCCGGGATGACGACGAGCTGCGGGTCGAAGGTCACGGTCACGTCCGTGGTTGCGGAAGCGGCGACGGAGGCTTCGAGGGTCACGACGAAGCTGTTGGCGACGCCGGTGTCGTTGTCGTTCACGTCGAGGGCGTTGATGCCCGGAACGGCCACGACAACCTTGTCACCGACTGCGAGCGGAGAATCGCCTGCGGTCAGGGTGAGGGCGACGGTGCTTGCGGAGGTGGCGACGGAGGCCTTCACCTTGGCGGAAGCGACATCACCGATCTTGAACTGCGGGATGTCCGGGATGGTGCGGAGCTGGTCGATGAGGGACCAGGAACCGCGGAGGTTGCGGCCGAAGCGGGGTTCGGCGAGTGCGCACGGCACGGCCTGCTGACCCTTGGCGGTCAAGTCGCCCCAGACGTTCCAGTCCATGAAGCCGTAGAGGGTGCCATCGACGTAGGCCTTGAGGAATGCGCCGGCCTTCTGGAAGGCGGCGAAGTCGTTGCCGACGAAGATGTTGCCGATGGTGAGGATGTCTTCGGCGATTACGTTCTTGACGGCCTTCTTGGCGAGCTTCTGGCCGATCTTGCCCATGGCGATGTCCTTGCCGAGGGAGGTAATCTGCTTTTCGATTGCCTTCACGTTGTACATCACGCGGGCGTCCTTGATCTTCACCGGAACCTGGCGGTGCTTGACCGGGGTTGCGGACGCGATGTCGAGGGAGGCGAGGCCGGTGTTGGCCGGGTTGCCCATGGACACGTCGGAGATTTCGGCCTGGCCGAGATTGGTGGTCTTGTAGTAGATGATGTCGCCGTTGTCCTTGCCCTGCATTTCAGCGGCAATGGCGCGGTCGGCACCAGCATAGAGGTAAGCGCCGTCGGCGACTGCGCCGAGGGCGAGGGAAATCACCTTCTTGTTCTGAACGGTGGAATTTGCCATGATGTCATCCTTTGGACGCTATGAAAGCGTCACGATTTGAAGTGTGGGTTTTGTCTGTCTTTACGACCCGAACATCTTCCTGAAGAGTGCGTTGGCTTCCGCGCTCTCGTCGATTGCGCCGCCACCCTCGTTTCCTCGGGTGAGCGAGCCCGTCACGCCGCTGCTCATCGTCGGCTGTGCCGGAGCGGGAGCTGGAGCGGGAGCCGGTGCCACGGCCTGTGCGGGAACTGCCGGTTGCGTTGCGACCGGTGCAGTAGCCGTGGCTGCGGGGGCGTCCTTCTTCGGGGGGAGCGTGAACCGTCTCTGCTGCGTGGCCGCGCCGTTCTGTGCCGTGCGTGGTGCCGCCTGCTGTTCGGGCTGTGCGCCCTGTTCCCTCGCGTAGAACGCCTTCACCTGGCTTTCGAGCTGGTTCAGCAGGTTTACGCGTGTCGCGTTGGCGATTGCGCGGCTGCCGAACCTCGCGAAGAGCTGTTCCTGCAACGGGCCGTTCTTGTAGATGATGTTCCTCAAGACCGGCTCGTACGGGGAGTTCTGCAAGAAGTCAAGGATGATGTTGTCCGGGTCGAGTTTCTGGCACGTGGCGTCCAGTACGGAACCGTAGTGTTCGTCAAGTGCGTCGAATGCGTGACGCGCGTCCTCGTCCGGGTAGAATGCCTCCACCTTGGATTCGTACTCGCGTTCGTACTGTCTGTTCGCGATGTCTTCCAGGTCCTCGTCCATGCCGTTGAGCTTCTGCTCGGTACGTGCCTGCCAGGCTAGGAAGCGCTCCCTGTCTGCGGGGTCGCGAAACTGCGTAGGGTCGATCCTGCTGTACTTCTCTAGTTCGGCCTGGAGGGCGTCGCGCTTCTCGCGCATTTCGCGGTACTTCTGCTTCCACTTGCGGGTGGAATACTCGGCCTTCTCGAGTCGTGAAAGAGGATTCCTGCGCGGCACCTTGGGTTTCGCCTTCGCGGGTTCCGACGCCGCGCCTGCGTTGCCTTCAGTACCAGCCACACCGCCGTCACCGTTGGCGGGTTCACCGCCATTGTTGTCTTTGTCCGGCTCGGCGCCCGCTGCCTGTTGTCCCGCCGGGGCGTTCGCGTCATTCTGCGGCCCATCTGCTTTCGCGGGTTCCTGTTTTGCGGGTTCAGCTCCTGCGGCCTGTTCCGGGTGGCCCCCGTCACCTGCCGTAGCCGTCTGCGTTTCGGGAGCCGGTTCGGATGCACCGGGTTCCGTCTGCGTTTCGGGCTCGTCGTCCTTGTAGGACGCCAGGATGTAATCAATGTCCATGTTCGGATTCATTGCTTCGTTAGGCATTACCTATCTCCTCGCGTGTACGCCACGCGCTGCGTTGAAGTTGTGAGTAAAGGCTCGTTCTCGGCCTTCCGTGGTATGAATAAAAGAAGGCCCCCGAAAAGGGGCCTATTGCGCTATGAGGAGGTAAACGCCGTAATTACTTTTCGGTCTGTTCGCCAAACAAGTACGGGAAATTCTTCTTGTTTTCTTCCACCATCTTGTTATGACGGCGGCTTATTTCAAGTCCGTATTCGGGACGTCCAGTCCTTTCGTACAAGTAGAAAAGGTCATTATTAGAAAGTTCGTTTAGTCTGTACGGGTCGCTCTGCATGGGCGTTACATTGAGTTCTGTTTTCCATCCAGCACTAGGTTTTTCTCCGCCATCAATCTTTTCGAACCAGTCACGAGCGATTCGTTCCTTTGCCGCTTTTTCGTTTGAACCAAGATAACCTACGCGAGACTCGACTGCATCGAAAGCACGTCCGAAATCATTGTCCTTGTGTAAGCGCGGATTTTCGTCAAAGTATATTTCAAGTTCATTCGGGAAAATGTCTTCATGGAACCGTGCGATTTCGCGCTTTGCCTTTTTAGCCCCGTTTACGGACTTGTTAGACAGGTAACGATCAACGCGGCCTTTATAGCCACCTTCGCGATAAATCGTGTTTATTCTGTCTGTAACATTTGATGTGTTCGGGTTTGCGTCCTTGTAAGCTCGATACATCTTGTCGAGCAAGTTTACTTTCTTCGGTGTGGGCATTGGTTACTCCTTATGTTATATCGCACTATGAATAAAAACGAGAAACCGGGGCGTGGTTAGCCCCGGATCCCGTTTTTTCAATTAACCCAAGGAACAATGGAAATTCTATGCCGTCTGGACACCCTGCGGCATCGGGGCCGTAGGCTCGGCGGCGGCTACCTGCGGAACTTCCGCGGGCTGCGCTTCCGGCTGTTGCACGGCTTGCGGTTCAGCGGCCTGCTGTTGCTGCGCCTGGGAACGTGCCACGAGCGCGTTCACGAACTCCTCGAAGCTGGCGGGCTGTGCACCGCGTTCCGCGGATTCGCGGGTGTAGTCGTTGTACATCAGGCGGATTCGGAGCTGGGCCTCTTCCTCCTCGGTAAGCGGCTGTTCTTCCGGTTCGGGCTGCTGTGCGTAGCCCTGCGGAACCTGTGCGCCACCGGCGGGCATCGCGCCGGAGCTTGCGCCGAGTCGGTCGGCCTCGCCCATCAGGAACTCGTACGGTCGCGCTGCTGCGCCATCGCCCACCTGCGGGACGCCGTATGCGGCGCGTCGCTGCATCTCGGCCTCGTAGGCTCGCTGTGCGTATTCGCGCTTCGCCATCTCCATGCGGTATGCGTAGATTTCTTCGGGCGTGTACTGGCGCTGCACCGGCTGCGGTTGCGGCTGCACCTGTCGTTGCTGTCCGTATCCCTGCGGAATGCGTCCGCCCTGCGGCACGAAACCGCGGCGCTGGACGTTGACGCCGTTGTCGCGCGGTGCGGCCTGCGGGCGTCTCTGTACGCCGCCGTAGCGCATCACGCGGTCAAGGAATGTACCTGCCATGGGACTAGCCCTCCCAATCTTCGCCTTCGCCAGCCGGGACGCCTTCGCCCGTGGCTTCAGCGACGGCTTCGGCAACCGTGGTGTCCACGGCCTGCGTAATCACGGCCATGTCTTCGTCGGCGATGCCGTAACGGCCCTTGAGGTCTTCGAAAAGCTGTGCGAGTTCTTCGGTCATTTTATACTCCTGTGTTAAAAATCTTGGTTGTACGCCCTATGAATAAACACGGAGGCTATTTAGCCCTGCGCTTTCGGCTGCGTTCAAGCGCTTCAAGTACCTTCTTGCTATCGTGTTGCGGGAACTCGATGTCGAACTTGTCAGTCGGAACGAAATCGGGAGCGAGCTCGTTCAGGTCGATAGGTTTTAAGACTTTCTTGAAACGTCCCCTCTTGTTCTTGTCGACTGTCAGCGGAGAATCATCGTGAACCTTGTAGAGCTTGGAACCCCTTGCTTCGTAATGCGGGTCGCCCTTGATTACATAGTATTGGTTCAGGCCTTCTTCAAACTCCGGGCTCTTGAGCCAGAGCACGTCACCGGGCTTCGCGTTTTCGTAGTAGTTTCGCTTTTCTTCGGGCAATGTCATGAAATCGGCTCGGTATCTGTCAAGAAGGGTCTGTTTTCTCTTTGCCGCCCTTTCGCGGTTCTTCGCTATGAGTTCCAAGCCAAGTTCGTCGGCGTACTTTTCGGATCGAGGAACGTAACGTAACTTTCGGATGTCTTCTTTTGCAAGGCGTTCCATTTTCGCATAGGAATCCTTCATGTTATCGCGCATCCATTCAGCACCGCCCTCTGTTCCGAGAATCTCGTAGATGTTGGACGGGCCTTCCACGGCAATCGGGTACTGCTTTGAAAACTCTATAGCCTTTTCGGCGTCTTTGATTCCGCGTCTTGCATCACCGGCCACTTCAAACGGATATACTCTAGGGTCTCCCATGTACTGTCTCAACCCTTCGAGCTGCCGTCTTTCCCGGTATTCGTTGCCGTGGGCTATGTCAAACGGGAGTTTTTCGTTAAGCGAATGCCAGTCCATCAGGGAACGGTCCACTTGTTCTTTCAAGCCAGAACGATAGTCCTTGTTAGCCTTCGTGTCGTATGTAAACTCGTATATATTGTCAAGAAGCTGCTGTCTCGGGTCGAACATTTCGGCATCGTCGTCTTCGAGTTTTTCACGGCCTGTTATCAGGTCATAATAGTTGTCGGTCTTACCCGTAATCACATCATTTCTGATGTCGTCGCCGAGATTTGCGAACGCAGCTGCGCTCATACGGACTTTCTTTCCGTCGTAGGGGCGCTTCTTCGCCATATTGAAATCGGAGTGATGGGCAACTTCGTGCAAGGCCGATTTAAGGCGGTTGTCGTTGACGTTGTCCTTTATTACAATCTTATTTGATGTCGGATTGTAAGAACTCGCCTCGAACATCGCATTGAATCCGTTGTCAAGCGAAATTGTACCCGGTCTTCCAGCAGAAATAAGCCACGAGTCCTGCAAATCCTCCGGCATGCGGTTGATGGAAGATTCCAGCTCTTGCGCAAACTTCTTGCGCTCGGCTCGGGTTTCCTTCCCTGCACCTGGAACAAGTTTTCTAGAAAGGCTTTTCGACAAGTCCTTGATGAACCGTTTCTGCCCTTCGGGGCTCATGCCTCGCAGCAGGAACTCGGCACTGCCGGGTCCGTAGTAGTCCTCGTCCATGATGCGGTCTAGCAGATTGTATTCCATGCTACTTTGCTCCCTTCAAAAGTTTACTTGACTATGCCCCAGCTACCGCCGCCGTCGCAGCTATTCCACGCAATCACCTTCACGGGGCATTCTTCGGTATTGCCCTGCACGAAAACGACGCGCCCGAGTATGCACCAGGTCGTGTCGCTCCCGCCACCCGTGGAACGGCCCCACAGCCCCTGCACGGCGTTCACAACGTCCGACAGTTCCTTCGTCAGCGGCGAAACCTGCTGTAGCCTCGCGCTCACGCCGCGGTCGTTCGTATTCGTAGCCATATAGAAAACCTCTCTTTTTACCGATGAATAAACCGCCCTAGAACATGCGCATCTTCTTGTACATGCTGTTCACGGCCACGTCGAGCGTGGACATCTTGCGCCTGTTGTAGTACGCGAGCGCGAGGGCGTCCGAGCTGTCCGGGGAGCGCTGGAGCACCTTCTTGATGACATCCTTGCTCACCAGCAGGCACTTTCCCGAAACGTTTACGTCCGAACTGATGATGCGAAGCTCCTCCTCGGTCTCCGCGTCGTCGAGACGGAATTCCAGCTTCATCGCCTCGGCGAGACGGAAGAACATCTCGGCGCGGGCGTTGGCGAAGTGCTCGTGGTCTTCCGCGGCCTGCCCGAAGTTCGTGAAGTAGACCTGTAGAGACGGGTCCAGCTTCAGGAAGTCGTATATGGCCTGCCCGTAGCCGCCGGTGCCGTCCACCGTCACCTGGCGTACCTTGTACTTCTGTATGAGTCCGCGGGCAATGTTGTTCATCTCGAAGGAGTCGGCCTTCTGCACCTTGACCTTTTCGAGGATATGCACGTCGTCGATCACGTAGAACACGTTGTAGTCTCGCCCGTGACCGGCGCAGTCTACGCCCATCGAGGCGTGGCCCCTAGGCGGCTGCCACATTCGCCCGAAGCAGTCCGATGTGAATACGGCGCTCTCGATGTCGCCCGAGAGAATCTGCCCCTGGATTTCCTGGCGGTACAGGTCGCCCTTCAGGAACCGCTTCATGTTCTCGCGCTCGGCCTCGGTCACGTGGGTATTGTCGTCGATGGTGGCGCCCGTCACGACGCGCCCAAGTTCCCCCTTTAATACCATACGGTCGCATTCGCTACCCTTGCGCGGCGTTGTCGCGTAAATGGTCTGCGGAGGGAACTTCGCGTTTCGCATCGTCGGTGCGACGGCCGCAAAGAGCATCTGCAAGTCATCGGCCTTGGCAAGCTCGTCGTAGCATACTGTGGACACTCCGTCTACGCCACGGCAAACTTCGTCATAGTTGCGGTATGACGCTCCATAAATTATTCCTGCCGAACCGGCAATCGTGATTGTCTCGTCCGACTTGTTCCAAATGGCGTCAAGACCCCACCCACGCAATATGGAAATCATTCTCGGCATCATCTGCTTTCGAAGAAGGGAGTTGGTAGGCGTGAGGTATAGCACTGTCTCGCCGCTTGCGACTGCGATGCTCGACTTGTGGTGCATGATCCACGACTTGCCTATGCCTCGACCTGCGTATATGCCGGAAAGTTCCTCCCTCTGCGTGAAGAAGGACCGCTGGTATGGTTCGGGCTTGATGTCTACATTGATTGTCCGCATGCGGATTCAGCCTCCGCCATGCGCTACACTATGTTGATGTTGAGCTGGATGTGTCCGTCGTCCTCGTCCTTCTCGGCTCCGACTTCTGCCACGACAGCCTTCTGCCACGACTTGATGCGCGCCTGTAGCATCTTGATGATGGTCTGCGATCCGTTGAAGTTGCGTTCCTTGAACGCGAGTGCCGCGAGCTCGTTGCTTATCTCGAGGGTGAGCTCCTGTAGGAGCGGCTTCCACTTCTCCTCGTCGTATTCGCCGCGCTCGATAGTCACCTTGCCCACCTTCTTCGGCAGGATGAGGCACACGTGGTCGTAGAAGGCCTGCGGTGTCGTGGAATTGAGCGCCGTGACGGTCACGCGCTCCAGCAGGGTGTTCTCCAGCTTGATTTCGGCGTCCTCGTCCGGCTCGGTGCGGTAAAGTTTCGTCTCGAACTTCTGGAACGGCGACGAACCCTCGATTACCTTCACTTCCTTGGACTTTTCGGACGGGAAACGGCATCGCGAGCCGTTCTGCGTAATCTTCCTGACATATTCTAGTGCATTCATTCTATATCTCCCGACGGGAATTTTGTCGCGGCCCCGTCTGCGGCGTGGGTTCTCCCCGGAACACTCGTGTTCAAGCGCATACAACGGGGAAAACGGCGGTACGGAGTACCGTCGCACTATGAATAAAGGAAGCGTGTGTAAGTTAGGCGGCTACCACTCGCCCACCAGATTTCCTTCCCTGTCGAAGAGCTGCGTGCGGGCGTAGTCAAGCGGGGTCTTGTAGTCCTTGTCCTTCAGGCCTTCGGCGAACCTGCGTGCGCGTCCGGCCTTGAAGCCCTTCACGAACGCCTTGCCAGCCCTCTTGATTCTCGGGCCGAAGAACGGGACCGCGATGGCGGCGTCCAGTGCGCCCGGCATGCCGCCGCGCTTCACCTGGTCGAGAATGCTGTTGCCGTACATGGCGGAGCCGAGGACCGGGACGAAGTAACCGGCGTCCACGACGCTGACCCCCTCGCCCTCGCCGTCGTCTTCCGGGTCGTAGCCCAGCAGGAATGCCTCCAGCTTCGAGGGCTGTTCCTTGACTTCGAGAGAGTGCGGGCGGAGCTCGCGTTCCTTCAGTTCCTTTTCGAGGTCTAGGTCGCGCTCGATGCGCAGGCGTTCGAAATCGTCCTCGTTGCCGTCGGAGAGGGCCCACAGCTCGCGGTCGGTCATCAGTTCGCCGTCCTTCAGCTTCTCGCGGAGCATGGAACGGTAGCCATTGCGCATGTTGCCGAGAGCCGCCTTGTGACGCATCGCGTCGGATTCGCGTTCTTCTTCGGCCACGCGTGCGTAATCTTCCAGCCTGCGCTGGTTGTCGAGCCATTCTTCGACGAGCGCTTCGTTAGCCAACGGCGCACCTTCATTAAAGATCGTGGCCGTGCTGCTTGCCGGTGCTGAATTCCATTCTGCCATGGTACAAGTCCTCTATGTGTTTTCGCACAATGAATAAAACGGAAACGGCGGACGCGCCGGAGAAATGGCACGCCCGCCGACTACTATGGAGCAATCAACTACGGAGTCAAAAAAAAAAATTCTTATGCCGCTACCGTCCGCGGCGTTCCTTCGGGGTACGGCGCCACAGGCACTTGTGGCCGAGAAGGTTGATTTCCTTCACGAGCACCTGCGCCACCTGCAAGGTGACGTTGGAGTTAAGGTCGCCGACCTTCATCTCCACCGGCACTGGGAGCTGGAATTCCATTCCGTTGTCGAAGGCGATGACCTCGAAGCGCACGACCTTCGACTTCGGCACCTTCTTCTCGGCATTGTCGGTTTTCTTCTTCGTTGCCATAAAATCCTTTTCCTTTTTTTTATACGCGGACCAGCCTGCACGGCAGTCGCCCACGGCTGTATTGATTGACTATGCTCCGGACTTCCTTTAGCGTCCGCTCGCACTGTTCAACGGTCCAGCCCATGTTCCTGTACCTGCGTAGCCAGAGGCGCCTAGCGTTCATGACGCAGTTTCCGGAGTACCGCCTGTCGTGTACCGCCGTTCCCTTCCTGTATTTCGGGTCGAGTTCGCCGTCCACGATGTCGCCCACTACCTTCGCGGAATCGGCAGACAGCACCTTGTCGCAATGGCTGAACAGCTCCGAATGACCGTCGTCGGCCATGCGCTCGGCGTAGGCTATGGACGCGGGAAGGATTACGCTTTTGTCTACCCGGACCTTAAACATGTTGCCTTCATTGTCTTCGCCAAAGTCGTCTACATTCAGCGCGACCGTGTATCCTCCGCTTCCGTCCGGTACGAGCACGCGCCTCGATTCCTCTTCGAGGTTCGATAGCTTCTTGTAGAGGTATGTGGTGAACTTGGCTCCCTTCGAGCCGTCGAAACTCCTGCAAGCGTCGCAGAAGATAGAGTTGGCGATTGACTTGAGCTCGTCCCTGTCGAGGTAAGGTTTCCGTGAAAGCACGTCCTCGACGCGTGACGCAAGCAAGCCCTCGCATTGCCTGTAAAGTTCGTCTGTCGGTTCCATTATTATCCCTTGAAACTCAATATATAAAAAGTGTCATTTTTTGTCAATAGAAAAATTACTTTACTTGAAAGCTCCGCACACCACACGCGATAATACAACGGAAGGAACGCTGAATTTATGTAGAGTTTGAATCTAGGATGATAGAAGTTTAAAACACAGACCGGAAGCTTAACTGGTATAAGCAGGGCCCTCATAACGCTCCGATAGTGGATTCGACTTCCACCCGGTCTACTACAACAATCGAATCAAAGGAAAAACAAAATGGCAAGAGGAATCGCGTCCTACATGGCGGTGATGGAACTCCGCCCCGACGAGGTGGATTTCGACCCGAAGAACCCCCGTTCCGAAATCGGCGACGTAAGCGACCTGGTGGCGAGCATAAAGACCCACGGGCTAATCCAGCCTATCACGGTGCGACGTACCGACGAAGGGCGCTTCGTGGTGGTGGCCGGAAACCGCAGACTCGCGGCGCTGAAGGAACTCAAGCGTTCCGTGAGCGCAATCGAGGTGGAATTCGGGACCGAGAAGGAATACAAGGAAGTCTCTGTCGCCGAGAACATCGTACGTTCGCAGATGACTCCCGTCGACGAGGCGAAGGCCGTGGCGTCCCTGTTCCGCAGGGGCAAGGGACGAATGGAAGTGGGCGCCATGTTCGGCAAGTCCGCAAGGTGGGCGGAGGCACGCTACCGAATCGCGAAGCTCGGCGGCAAGGCCATCGAATACCTGGAAAAGGGAATCATCAACCTCGGACACGCCGAAGCGCTCACCGTCTGCCCGGAAGGCGACATCGACCGCTTCCTCGACATGGCTAAGTGGAATACGCCGGAACAGTTGCGTAACGCAATCCTTAAAAGCCGCAAGGCCCTCGACAAGGCCTGCTTCGACTGCAAGAAGGTCTGCGAGGGATGCACCAAGAAATCCGACTGCCAGCAGGATTTGTTCGGCGACATCAAGGACGTGTACTGTCTCGACGAGGAATGCTTCGAGGCGAACGTGAAGAAGTTCGAGGAACAGCTCGCCGAAAGCTGGAAGGCCAACGGCTACGAACGCGTCCCCGAAGGCGAAGACCAGTACGCATGCAACGGATGGGGCGAATGGACCGCCGACACCGACGACGAAGACGACAAGGAACACATCGAGGAACTGAAGAAAAATGGCGTGAAGCCGATGTTCTGGGTGTACGACGGGAAGTCCGGACTCGCCTACCGCGAACCCGAAGAGGAAGGCGAAGACGGCGGAAACGACGGAGAAGACGAAGACGGACTTTCCTGGAGCGACAGGAACGCCATCGAGCACAAGGTGTGCGCGGTGGACGAACCGCACGTACGTGCCAAGGTACACGATGTCGTCGCTACACTCGACGACATCCAGGTGGCATTCGTGCTCGCCACCCTCACGAACTGCCGCTACGAATACACGGAATGCGACGCGGACGGCAACCATACCGACAAGGACGAATCGTTCCTGCTGCACGTAGGCGACGAGGTAGGCGAAAAGCGTCAGCGCGACATCCTCGAAGACGAAATCGTTGAATCCGTACTCGGTTACAGCGGCGTACGCAACGGCGACGAACGCGGCTACTTCGGGTGCCTCCCGAAGGACGAGGCCATGCAGAAGGCGAAGGAACTCTGGGAATCCGAAAAGGCAAACGAGAAGGAAACCGACGATGGCGAAGATTAGCTACAAGGGAATGGAACTTGAAGAGTTTACGTCAGACACACCAGTAGCATTCCCACAAGGAACAAAGGCTGTATGCTGGGATGCCGACATATTTGGAGAATGTTTTAATGCTGAATTGAATGTTATTGCGTATTTACCGTATATGGGTTGTCCTGTGCTTACAGATTCCGGTGACGGAAGACAATATTCAAGCTGGTTTCATTGCGCCATCCTTCCCCAAACTCAAGAAGCTAAAGAAGCGAGAATGATTAAGACGAAGAATAGCCGCACAGCGACCGGCGAATACTATGACGGCGAAGTGGAAACCATCGTGTACCTGGAATGCCTAGCGACTGCACTCATAAAGAACGGCGTGGAACCGAGGCGCGCCCACAACATCGTCGCCGCCACGAAGTACCTATCGTCTCGACTTGGTGCGAAGGCGGACCAGCCGATAGAACTGGACCTGATGAAGGCGGAGAACTACATCCACCGCTCCCGCACGGGCAAGTGGCTACCGAAGGAACGGCTAGACCCGTTCGGGGAATGATACAATGAAAATGATACTTTTTACGATTGCAACCGTGATTTTTGCAGGTTGCAGCAACGGACCTGAATGCAAAGCAGGAATTAGATACTACCCCGTCAAGGTGTGCTCTATTGTAGACGTTACTGGAGAATCGTGCGTGGAGTATGCGGCTGAAAACTATTGTAACTGCGACAACAATTTCAGAATCACGACTCTTGACGGTCACAAGTACGAGTTCAACAAGGCCGGATGGTCCATAATCTTAACAAAGAAATAAAGGAAAACAAATCATGGAAATGATAGAAACGAAACACGACCTCCTCACTACCAAGTACACCAAGGTTCTTGAGGAAGCCGACTACAAGTACAACGCGCCCCACACGTTCAAGGTCATCAAGGCCGAGGAAGAAACCTCCGAAGAACACAAGGGCGAAAACCTCGTGCTCTCCGAAATCCACTTCCAAGAAGGTCCCATCAAGGAGTGCGGCGTAAACGGCGTCATGAACGAAGATTTGCTCGTTATGGTTGTCCGTCGCCTCGAAGGATTCCAGAACAGCGAATTCAAGTGCCGCGAAAACGCCTGCGCCATCACAAAGATTGAAGAAGCGTTGCTTTGGCTCCGCAAGCGTACGATGGGTCGAGAAAACCGCGGCGTAGAAGGCACGCACGAAGTGTAACACTCATCAATGGCTGTAGCCTAAACTGGTAAGGCTCTTCTCCTGCGAGGACGGGTTCGAGTCCCGGACGTTGCCGTCAGGTGTCAATGGTCGCACGCGCAGAAAGAAGGTAGTTGTGGGTTCGACTCCCACCGGCCATATAACTGAACCAAGGAAATCAATATGAGCGAAGAAAATAACGAAATAGATTCTAAACGATTTAACATTCTACTCGACGATTTTGCGAAAGAGCTAGACATACCAATTTCAGACCTTGCTGAAACAAATGATTTTAAAAATAATTTTAGCCGACGCAAAGATTACCGTTACATAAAGAACGATACTCTACCTTTCTTTTTCATCGACCTATACACAGACAGTACGAAAGTCCTTGTAGACAAGGAAGGAAAACCAAGCATTTACGAATATCACGACGAAGAAACGTTTAAAGCACTACGTCCGTTAATCATAAAAGCTATCAATGACAGGTTTGAGTTCCTGAAAAAACAAATTGTATACCAAGAAAAATATACCAGAGTCATCGTCCGTGAAAATTTCCTAGACAAAAAGGAAACGTTGCTTTACTTGTATTTCAAAGGGGAAAAATACACCGCTAGTGCAAAAGACGGAAAGATTTCGCTTACGCCATATAGTATGACACCTGATGCGCTATCCGTCTACATGAACGTAGTAGAAAAGTTTCTCTTTCCATACGCGAGGTAAAAACAATGCCAAAAGTAAGACTGAACAACGAAAAACGCTAGAAAGTAGAAAATCAGAAGATGTTACGAGGAATCAAATGATCGAGAAGCCTAAATCATTCCATATCGAAAACGCCTACATCAGATACGAAGACGGAACTCACGATTCTGGATTCGATTTCGAAGCATACGACAAGAACGAAATCGACAAGTACATCGACGCCCTGCGCTCCGAGATTGTCGAGAAGGTCGTGGACGACTTCACGCGGTGGCGCAAGTGCGACCCGGTGACGGGAGCCCCGTCGGAAGAATACTTCCGCCCGCGCCCGAAGAACACGCTTATCAAGGTGAAGTTCAACTACCTCGGCGAGGACATCGAGGTAATCAAGATCGCGAGGTGGGATTTAAACGCGAAGTGCTGGAAGTTCCAGTGCAGCGAGGACCCGATGAACGACCCGGAATACAAGGGCGACTACAGGGTCGCTGGATGGAGGCCCATACATTGAGCGGAGGATGCAGGGAACTGAAGGAGAAAAACGGATATGGGAATGGACGTGAACGATTTTGATTCGGTGCCAAGAGTAATCAGCGAAGGGATGAACGTAGGCGGCCGAGGCTACACGCTGACGGATGCGCAGAAGTCAAGGAAGAGGCGCGGACAGAGTATATACCACCGCGACAGGCAGGTGGAACCGTACAAGGTGAACAAGGGAGAATGGGTTTAAGGGATACATGGCGAACGCAAGCGGAAAGATTGTAAAGGACCTGATAGTGGTACACGGCGCGGACAGGACGCAGTGCGGATTCCAGAGGTTCGTACTGCCGACGCTGATGCACGCGACACAGCTCACCAGCAACGTACACATAGAATTGAGGCGGTTCCCCGTCACTGACGTGGAGGAACTGAAGCGCCTCGTGTCCGTTGTGATAATCCGCCCCGTAGACACGAACTGGAAGGGATTCATAGCGTACTACACGCAGAAGCGCCAGTTCTTCGGGTTCAAGGTGCTCGCGGACTTCGACGACCCGCTGTGGAGCGTGTGGCCCCAATGCCGCGAATTGCTGGACGACACGGCGCGCGGCTTCGACTGCGCTGTTTTCTCTACGCGCGCCCTCAAGGACAGGTTCAAGGAACTCTACCCCGACGTGAAATCCATCGTCATGCCGAACGGCGTTGCGGACTTCATGTACTGCGGAACGGAACGCGACGATGGCGAAGGCCCGCGCAAGGTGCCGGTCGTGCTGTACGGCGGAGCCGGCGGACACGAGAACGACTTCAAGGGACCGTGGGGACCGTGGCTCCGGCACAAGGTCGAGAACGGCGAGATAGACTTCCACTGCTTTGCCTCCCCCGTCAAGCCCCTTGAGCACCTGGCGAACATGATAACCGTACACGGCGCGGTCACGCCGCCCGAATGGGGCAAGACGCTGACGGAGATCAGGCCCGACTTCTACATCGCGCCGGTCGAGGACAACATCGTGAACCGCTGCAAGAGCGACCTCAAGTACAAGGAGGCCTGCGAGCTCGGTGCGGTGTTCATCGGGACAGGCGACCCGTGGAGCCCCTACCGCGGAGCACCGAAGGCGCAGCTCGTGGAGAACTCGGCAAGCGAAGACGAACTGGAGGAAAAGTTCAAGGCTTTGTGCGAGCCGGGGAATTTCGCGAAGGCAATCAAGGCGCAGAGGGACGTGCTGACCGAGAAGCACCTGCGCATGACGGACCACGTGTTCATCGGCCGCTGGCTGATAGCCTACGGCAACTGCAAGGAAGCGTAGCCGGATGCCGTCGCACGCGAACCCCGATAACATAGCAGATAGGAAATACACACAATGTTCACCGAATACCATCTCGAAAAGATTATCCAGGCGATAAACGACGCGGAGGAACGCCAGACGAAGGCGATTGTCGCGGCGATAAACGGCATGAAGGAAAACGCCATCGTCGATCACACCCCCGAAAAGAAAATCGAAATCGAGGTACACCCCGACCTGTTCCCCGACGAAATAAGGGAATCCATGGCAAAGGCTACAACACCAGCGAAGAAACCCGCCACCACCAAGAAACCGACGGTGCCGAAGAAGGCAGCACCGGTGAGGAGCAGGAACTGATGGTACGAGGCTACAGCGAATGGAAAAGCCAGCAACGCCGCGAGGAACTGCCGAAGGTGCGCTGCTACAGGTGCGGCAGGGAAAGGCCGGCGAACGAGATGGTGGAAGTGGGCTACGAGGTGTACATGTGTCCGGGAGGATGCGTGAAGGCCGAAAACACGGAGGAACCGAAATGACCGAACACGAAAAGGACCTCTTTATCGAACAGCTCCAAAACGAGATGCACAACTCAAAAGAGACCGTCAACGCGCAGAAGGTGGTGATTCGCCAGCTCTGCGCCGAGAACCTCAAACTCGAAACCGAAATCAGGAACATCAAACAAGGGAGAGCGCAAAATGAAGACGCTGGTGGAACTCACGATGAAGGACGTGAAGGAGATTGCAAACAAAGTAACAACGGGGGGGGGGGGAGGGAAGTGGGCGGCACAC
>Ga0265298_10000371_pt1 | contig 67282 bp, 38 predicted proteins | sample AusTroGonzalo_MG_3_FD_193486 | JGI IMG/M metagenome (GOLD analysis project Ga0265298, IMG submission 193486) | Bovine rumen microbial communities from tropical cattle in Woodstock, Queensland, Australia - Gonzalo_01 | ecosystem: Host-associated > Mammals > Digestive system > Stomach > Rumen ... | reverse complement strand
CCATTTCTGCTCCAGCTGCTCGCGCTGCTCCTTGAAGATTTCTTCGAGCCGGTCGGCCACCTTCTTGGTGATGTAGGTGCTGATCTTCTTGACGTTGGCGTCGCTCTGCAGGTAGGAACGGCTGACGTTCAGCGGGATGTCGGGGGAGTCGATCACGCCGTGCAGCAGGGTCAGGAACTCGGGTACGATGTTGTCCACATGGTCCGTGACGAACATCTGGTTGCAGTAGAGCTGGATCTTGTTCTTGTCGATGGCCATCCGTTCCTTTATCTTCGGGAAGTAGAGGATGCCGGTGAGGGTGAAGGGGTAGTCGACGTTCAGGTGAATCCAGAACATCGGCTCCTCCTCCATCGGGTAGAGCTCGCGGTAGAATTTGAGGTAGTCCTCGTCCTTGAGCTCAGACGGCGCCTTGGTCCATATGGGGTCGATGTTGTTGATGACGTCGTCCTCGTCGGTCTCGACGCTCTTGCCGTCCTTCCATTCGGTCTTTTTGCCGAAGACCACCGGGACGGGCATGAACTTGCAGTATTTGTTCAGCAGGCCGCGGATTTTGCCCTTTTCGGCGTATTCCTTGTCGTCTTCGTCGATGTGCAGGGTGATGGTGGTCCCCCGCTCCTTGCGGCTGCCCTTCTTCATATCGTACTCCGGGCTGCCGTCGCAGGTCCACTGTACGGGAGTTGCACCTTCTTTCCAGCTGAGGGTGTCGATGGTCACTTTGTCAGCGACCATGAAGGCGGAGTAGAAGCCCAGGCCGAAGTGGCCGATGATGCTGCCCAGCTGGTCCTTGTATTTCTCGAGGAATTCGCCCGCCGATGAGAAGGCAATCTGGTTGATGTATTTGTCTACTTCCTCTTCCGTCATGCCGATACCGCTGTCGATGATCCGGAGCAGGCGCTTCTTCTCGTCGAGTTCGATTCTGACCTTGAGCTCGCCGAGTTCGCCCTTGAAATCGCCGCTGGAGGCGAGCGCCTGCAGTTTCCGGCTCGCGTCGACAGCATTGGCCACGAGTTCGCGGAGGAAGATTTCGTGGTCGGAATAGAGGAATTGCTTGATAACCGGGAAAATGTTCTCGGTGGTTACGCCGATTTTCCCTTTCAGTGTTTTTTCTGCCATAGTATTTGGTTTTATCTTTTTTCTGACGGAGGGATAAACCAAATACTGTTCCAATGACAAATTGTCAGAAACGTCCGCATAATCAGGCTCACTTTTGCCAAAAGAAAATCCCGCAATTTCTTGCGGGATAACTTATTCTAATATTCCTCCTCGTTAAAGAAGAAATCGTCTTTGGTCGGGTAATCGGGCCAGATGTCTTCGATGGTTTCGTAAATCTCGCCTTCCTCATCGAGTTCCTGCAGGTTCTCGACGACTTCTTCGGGAGCACCGGAGCGGATGGCGTAATCTATGAGTTCTTCTTTGGAGGCAGGCCACGGAGCATCGTCCAGGCTGCTGGCTAGTTCAAGTGTCCAATACATAGTTAATTCAATTTAGGCCGCAAAGATAGTAAAAAAACTATATCCGTCAACGGGTTAGACGGCAAAGTTGCCAATCGGCCCTGATTTTGTCGATAATGGCGCAACTCACCTTGAAAAGCGCGGAGCCTTCGGAGTACACCGCAGGGGCCGCAAAGGCCACTCTCCCTTGCCGTTTGAGCTTGCGCGCCGCCGCTTTTTTGTTCTCGGACGCCGGGTCATACACTGCAATCGAATGACCACCGAACATCCCGACAAGTTTCATACAGGGCACGTCCGTCTCCCCGTCCCCGAAATAAATCATGTTCGGGAAGGGAATGCGCTTGTCCTCATCGGCAATGGATTCATTCACCAGTTTGCTGTCGCGCATCGAGAAGATGCCCTTCGAGATCTTGAAGAGGAACTGCGTCTTGGCGGTATAATCCACGGCGATGCCGGGCCACTGCGCCTCTCCGTTCTCGTCATAGAGGAACGAACCGGCGAAAATGTGCTTGAATTCAGCGGCGATGGGGCTGCCTTCGACAAATTCACGCAGGCCGGAGGAATTGATATAGTGCTCGACCTCCACCCCGCGGGATGCGCCGTAGGCATTAATCAGCGAAAACCACTCGCGTACGCCTTCGAAAAGCGTGATATGCTCGCCGAAGCGATGGAAATCCTCCCTGCGCAACTTCACCCCGTGCCGCTTCGCCTCATCGAACATCAATTTCATATAGGCAAGGATATTCGATGCATCCTGCCCCTGCGCAATGCGGTCGCTCATCCGCCAGAACTCCTCCGGTGTCGATCCGATGGCCTGGATAAAGCCAAATTCCTGCATATTACCGGGCGACAAAGTCCCGTCAAAGTCATAGATAAAAGCGACAATCGGCTTCTTTTGCATAAAATTCACCCCTCTATTTTAGAATTCGCCCCAAATATCGTGATTTTCGCCACATTCGCAAAAAAAGGAAAAAGAAATGCGTTACTTTTGCGGCGCTATGAACCATTATCCTCATTATCTGGAAAGACTCCAGAACGCCACGCGCAAGTTCTGGAACAAATCCGCGCTGAACAGTATCGGCGGAGAGTCTTTCACCTATTGCCAGATGGCAACCCAAATCGAGAAACTTCACCTTGCCTTTGAAAACATGGGCATTCAGAAGGGAGAGAAGATTGCCCTGTGGGCGCGCAACGGCGCGCGCTGGGGCATGTCCTATCTCGCTGTCAATACCTATGAGACCGTCATCGTCCCGCTGCTCGCGGATTTCACTGCCGAAGGCGCCTCTTTCCTCGTGAACCACTCCGAGAGCATCGGACTCTTCACCAACGAAGACAAGTTCGCGCAGATGGACATCGCGCAGATGCCGGCCCTCAAGTTCGTCGTGGATATCGACAGTTGGAAACTCCTCTACTCCGCTGACGACAAAGTCGCTGCGGCCTACAACGCGATGGAGGAACTCTTTGCGAAGAAATGGCCGGCCGGCTACGGCCCCGCCGACGTAGTCTTCCCTACGGACAACTGGGACAATCTCTCCACCATCAACTATACCTCCGGCTCCAGCGGCGATCCGAAGGGCGTGATGCTGACCTACCGCAATTTCAGCGCAAATGTCGATTTCAGCCAGCGCCACGTTCCCGCCGGCGAGCGCATGGTCTCCATGCTGCCGATGGCCCATATGTACGGCTTGGTGATCGAGTTCATCTATCCCCTCTGCAACGGTACCGCCATCTACTGGCTGGGCAAGGCTCCTACTCCGGCGACGCTGCTCAAGGCCTTCGCTGAAGTGAAGCCCTATCTGCTCATCACCGTCCCGCTGGTGATGGAAAAGATTTACAAGTCCAAGATCAAGCCCACGCTGGACAAGCCGCTTGTCAAGGTCCTGACCAAGATCCCCGGTATCAACAACATTATTTATAAGAAAGTCAAGGATGGGCTCGTACAGGCCTTCGGAGGCGAGGTGCTGGAATTCATCATGGGCGGCGCTGCGCTGAACCCTGAAGTGGAAAAACTCTTCAAGCGCATCAAGTTCCCTTATCTCGTGGGCTACGGTATGACCGAGGCCTGCCCGTTGCTCGCCTACGAGCACTGGACCAAGTATGTTCCGGGCTCCTGCGGCAAGGCTGTGGACTGCGCTACCGTACGCATCGATTCCGAAGACCCGCTGCACATCGCCGGTGAAATCCAGGCGAAGGGCGAGAACATCACCATCGGCTACTTCAAGAATCCCGAGGCTTCCGCCAATGCCTTCACCGAAGACGGCTTCCTGCGCACCGGTGACCTGGGCATCATGGACAAGGACGGCAACATCTTCATCAAGGGCCGCTCCAAGTGCATGATCCTCACCGCCAACGGGCAGAATGTCTATCCCGAGGAAGTCGAGGCCGTGGTCAACAACCAGCCCTTCGTCGCGGAATCCGTCGTCGTGGACCGCAGCGGCAAGATCGTGGCCCTGGTCTATCTGGACAAGGATGCCATCAAGAACGCCGGCCTGGACGATGAGGCGGTTTCCGACATCCCGGAGAAGATCCGTGTCGGCGCCAACCGCCGTCTGCCTTCCTACAGTCAGCTTACCAAAGTGGAAGTCATGCTCGCCCCCTTCGAGAAAACCCCGAAGATGAGCATCAAGCGCTTCCTTTACAAGTAATTTACTGCAGCGGGAACTTCTCTTGAAGTTTTTGCCTTAACTCCGCGGCATTGGTAAAGAGCACGCCTTCTATCCCGAAAGCCGTGCCGCCGTCCAGATTGGCCTGACGGTCGTCGATGAAGACGCAGTCCGAAGGATTGAGCTGATAACGGTCCAGCAGTATCCGGTAAATCTTTTGGGAGGGCTTGGCACAGTGCTCCTCCCCGGAGACGACGATACCGTCCATCAATTTGAAGATGGGATACACGTCCCGGACCTGGCAGAAAGTCTCCGCAGACCAGTTGGTGAGCCCGTACAGGGGATGGCCCTTTGCCTTGTATTCAAGAAGCAAATCATACATCCCCTCGATCTGCTCGCCCATCATGTCGATCCAGCGGGTAAAATACATCTCGATTTCCCGGGCATACTCCGGGTGCAGGGCCGATAATTCCGCCACCCCTTCCCGGAAGGGTTTCCCGGCATCCATCTGCGCATTCCACTCGGAGGTGCAGATATGCTTCAGAAACCACGTGGCTTTCTCCCTGCTGCCGAAATAAGCATCGTACAGGTGATGAGGATCCCAGTCGACGAGGACGGCCCCGAAATCGAAGATGAGGTTTTTCATAACGCCAACACGCAGCCGCCGCCGGGTGCAAGGTGGACGGTGAGGCTGTCTCCTTCCAGACAAACTGTCTCTTTCTTATAATCCTGCCCGTTGCGGTGGGCATTGACGCCGTCGCGCCAGAGGGTGGCGCTGCCGCCGGAAACCCCTTCGGGCAGCCGCAGGGTAATGTCCCGTGCCGTCCAGTCCGTCATCGCCGCAAGATACCAGCGATTCCCGCTGCGGCGGGCCATGACGATATATTCGCCGATGCGGCCGTCCAGGGCGATGGTTTCGTCCCAAACGGTCGGAATCGAAGCGATGAAGGAGGTGCACTCCTGCTCCTGCATATAGTGCGTAGGGGTATCGCAAAGCATCGTGAAGGGAGCATCGAACACCACATACTCCGCCAACTGGCGGCAGCGGGTGCCCTGGCTCATCGGCGCCGATTTGAGGGGAGCATAGCAGCCCTTGGCGGCATTGCGCATCGCCCCCTGCGTATAATCCGCAGGTCCCGCGACCAGGCGCACGAAGGGAATCGTGACATCGTAGGTCACCATATCATAATCCTTGGGCGCCCACTTCACATTCTCCAGTCCGGCCACGCCCTCGTGGTTCAGGACATTGGGCCAGGCACGCGTCAGTCCGGAAGGCTTGAAGGCCCCGTGGAAATCCACCAGTTGATGATACTTGGCGGCCGTCTGCGCGGCACGGTAATAAAAGTCCACCATCATCTGGTCGTCGCGGTCCATGAAATCGATCTTCCAGCCGGCGATGCCCATCTTCGCATAATGGGCGCAAATGGCGTCCATATCCTTATTGAAGGCCCAATAGCCCGCCCACAGGACCAGCCGTACGCCTTTCTCCATCGCATAGGCGCTGAGCATCGGCAGGTCGATTTCCGGAATCACGTCAAAGAGGTCCGCATTGCCCTTCACTGCCCAGCCTTCATCCAGGATCACGTATTCGATGCCGTTGGCCGCGGCAAAGTCGATATAATACTTGTAGGTGTCATTGTTGATGCCCGATACGAAGTCCACGCCGGAAATATTCCAGTCGTTCCACCAGTCCCAGGCCACTTTCCCGGGCTTGACCCAGGAGAAATCTCCCTGGGAAGGGGAGGAGAGGCGCCAGACCAGGTCGTTGTCGGCCAGTTGCCTGTCTTCCCGGGCAAGCACCACGATGCGCCAGGGGAGCGCTTCGCCCTGGGTGCCCCGGTAAATGAAGTCTTCGCGCGAGGTGACGAGGCCCTGGAGCCGGTTGTGCCCGCCCTGTTCCACCGTTTTGGGATAGGGGGCGAAAACGCCTTTCAACCCGCTCCCGTCCTCCTGACCGCTCAGGTACATTCCGGGATAATTGAAGAGGTCGGTTTCCGTGATGCAGAGTTTGACTCCGCCCTTTCCGCAGACGGTGATGGGCAGGAAGGCCAGTTTTCCCTGCTGCCATTCAGACAGGTGGCTGCGGGTATAAAGATTCTCGAAGGAACTGAAAAACTCGTCATTGCGTCTGCCGGTCGGCTTAACATAGGGAATCCAGGCGACGGGATCTTCCGGAAAACGGAAGGAAGCCTTCTCATTCCGGACCGTAACGCCCTTTTTCGTGATGAAACGATAGGCGGCGCCGTCGTCATAGGCCCGCACCACCAGGTCGAAATCCCTGGCCTGCAGCGTCAGTTCGTTATAGCGGTCCACCACGCTGCTGCGCTTGAAATTCTGTGCAGGAAGCGTCTGGGAAACGCTTTTCCGTACCGCTTTGCGGAAGTTGCTTCCGCTGCCGTAAACACTGCCGTCGCTCAAACAGAGCCCCAGTTCCGACGGCTCTATCACTTGCTCGCCATCCAGTGTGAGGCTCCAAAGCAACTTCTCTCCGCTCTGGATACTTACGCGGAGGGTGCCGTCAGGGGAAAGCACTTGATAATCTTTTGCCAGAAGCGGGGCGGCGGTCAGCAACGCCGCAATAACCAGGAGTTTTTTCATGTTCAGTCTTGCCAAAGGGTATGATAAAATTCGCCGCGGGGGCGATCCGTCCGTTCATAGGTATGCGCGCCGAAATAGTCGCGCTGCGCCTGTAGGAGATTGGTTCCCAGCCGCTTGCAGCGATATCCGTCGTAGTAGGCAAGGGCCGATGCCAAAGCCGGGACGGGAATCCCGCAGCGGGCAGCCTCGCAAACGACGAGGCGGAGACTCTGCTGCGCCGATGCGAGTTTTCCCGCAAAATACGGGTCCAGCATCAGGTTTTCGAGGGCAGGATTGCGGTCGAAGGCCTCTTTGATCTTATCGAGGAACACGCTGCGGATAATGCAGCCACCGCGCCACAAGCCGGCTATGCGGCCATAATCCAGGGGCCAGTGGTGCTCCGTAGCCGCTGCTCGCATCAGGGCGAAGCCCTGGGCGTAAGAGATAATCTTCGCGCAGAGCAGCGCCTCCCTCAGTTGCCCGACGAGATCGGGCATATCGCCGTCCGGCCCCGGCAGGACGGCGGAAGCGGCCAGCCGCTCCTCCTTGACGGCGGACAGGCATCGCGCAAACACGGCCTCTCCGATGAGCGGCAGCGCCACGCCGGCGTCCAGCGCACTGACGACCGTCCACTTGCCGGTCCCTTTCTGTCCTGCGGTATCCAGGATGCGGTCGAGGGTATAAGTCCCATCCGCCTCCTTCTTTGCAAGGATGTCGGCGGTGATGGAAATCAGGTAACTGTCCAGGTCCGATGTGCTCCAGTCGGCAAAAACCGCGCGCATCTGATCATTGCTCATACCGATGCCGTCGCGCATCATCTGGTAGCATTCACAGATGAGCTGGATATCGCCATATTCGATGCCGTTGTGCACCATCTTGACAAAGTGGCCGGAACCGTCGGGTCCGATCCAGTCGCAGCAAGGCGTTCCGTCAGGCGCTTTCGCCGAGATGCACTGGAAGATGGGCTTCACCGCCGGCCACGCGGCGGCAGAACCGCCGGGCATCATCGACGGACCCTTCAGGGCTCCCTCCTCGCCGCCGGAAACGCCGGTTCCGACATACAGAAGGCCCTTCTCTTCCAGCAGGGCAGTCCGGCGCGCCGTGTCGGGGAAGTGGGAATTTCCCCCGTCTATGATAATGTCCCCCTTTTCCAGAAGCGGCAGCAGCGCCCCGATCACCTGATCGACGGCGTTTCCCGCAGTAACCATCAGGAATACTTTGCGCGGGGCTTTCAGCGACGCTACGAGTTCCTCATAGTTGCCCGCGGCATAAAACTGCTTCCCCTCGCCGCGCTCCGCCATAAAGCGATCCGTAATCTCGGGAATATAATTGTAAACGCTGACCCGGAAGCCTTTGCTTTCCATGTTCAGCGCCAGGCTCTGGCCCATGACGCCAAGTCCGACCAGACCGATGTCCGATAATGCTTTCATCATCTCTTTACGCGTGCGTTACCCTTCCAGATACTCCAAATCTGCTCCTCATCGGCAGGGATGGCATAATCCGTCAGCAGGCTGGCCGCAAGGGCTCCCGATGCCCAGCCGAATTGGGCGCAACGTTCGATGTCCCAGCCTTTCAGGAGACCGTAGAGCAGTCCTCCGACAAAGCCGTCTCCTCCGCCGATCCTGTCCAGGACCCGGATTTCACGCGGGGGAATCTCCGTCAAACGGCTACCTGAGACGATGGCACCCCAAAGGTGCGTATTTGCATCCACGACCTCGCGGAGCGTCGTTGCAACGATCTGCGCTCCAGGGAACTCTGCCCGGATGCTGCCGATCATACCGCGGAAAGCCTGGGTATGCTCCGTCAGGTCTTTGCCGCCGGCCTGCGGACCTTCCATGGCGAAACTCAACTGAAAGTCCTCTTCATTCCCGATCAGGATATCGGCCATGGAAGCAATCTTGCGGAACACTTCGCGCAGATGCGCCTCCTGCCCCTCCCAGAACGAAGCCCTGTAATTGAGGTCGAAACTGACGCGGGTGCCGCTTTTGCGGGCGGCTTCCGCCAGCGCAAGGCAGAAATCCGGCGCCAGGGCCGCAATCAGTCCGCTCAGGTGCATGATTTCCACCCCTTCCTGCCCGAAAATCCGGTCCAGGTCAAAATCCGATGCCTTCAGCGTCCGGCCAACTTCCCCCGCCCGGTCATTCCAGACGCGGGGGCCGCGCAGGCCAAAGCCGCTGTCTGCCATATTGATCTGATGCCGATAGCCCCAGGGACCGCCCTGAGCCACTTCCACGGCTTCTACTTCCATTCCGCGCCCCAGCAGGTCTTCGTGGATAAACTTCGCCACCGGGCTCCCGGCGACCAGGGCCGTGAGTACTTTGACACGCAATCCGAGGTACGAGGCTACGCTGGCCACATTGGTCTCGGCACTTGTCGCCTGCATGGAAAAAAGACCTCCCCGATGAAAAGGCTGCCCCGCTGCGGGCGTAAGGCGGAGCCCCATACTGGTAGGTACCAGTAAATGATACTTCATAACTTACAATAATTTACCGAGCGCAACGACGCCGGTATAGGAAACGATGCAGGCAAAGACGAACGCCAGCCCCATCAACAGTGAAAAAACGATTCCCGGCCTCTTGTCTCCCATCACGGAGCGCTTGTTCAGCAGGATCAGCATCAGGAGAATCACCAAAGGCAGCACAAAGACCAGCGTTACCTGCGATGCAATCTGCGTAATGACGGGATTCGTCCCCAGGATGGGAATGGTCAGTCCCACCAGGGCGGCGATGCCCGTCAATGCCTTGAAAAGCGGGGTTCCGGTCTGCATCTCCCCGTCGCGATAGTCGCTGATCAACTCCGGTGCCAGCATCATGATGGGGAAGAGGGAAGACAAGCCCGCACTCAGCAGCCCGACCACGAACAGGGCGACGGCAAAGCGGCCGGCAATCGGCTCCAGGACATAAATCATATCCAGCACCTTTTCCACCTGGATGCCCCGGGTATGCAGCACGCCGGCAGCACAGATCATGATGGAAGCGCTGATGATGAAGGTCAGGGAGGCACTCACGATGGCGTCGCGCTTCTGTAACTTGCCGTCGTTTTTGCCCCAGCCCTTACTCTTAAGGATCATCGGCCGGATGACAAAGGTAGGGGAGGACATGGTCGTTCCCACGAAGGCGGCGATGAACAGGCGCGCGTCGGCAGAATCCGGCAGGGAAGGCACGAAGCCGTGCAGGATGGTCCCGGGAGCGGGCAGTTCGATGAACATCGAAATGATGAATGCCAGCCCCATCAGCGTCACCAGTACGGACAGGATCTTCTCGAACACGCTGTAATTACCGCGGTTCAGGATGAACCAGATGGTGCCGGCGATGAAAATGGCCATCCCCAGCACGATCCAGTAGGAAGCCGAAGGGGCCAGTCCGGGGATGCTCAGGTACAGCACCTCGCTGACGGCATTGGAAGTGATGTTCAGGATGCTGGACAGGCTGATCCACTGGCTTACGACGAGCCCGAGGGTCAAGAGCATCGCCCAGAATTTCCCGCCGCGGAGCTTATGCTTGATGCCGTGGATGGCAGTGTCCCCGGTAACGATTCCGAAGTGCCCGTAGGCATGCGTCATCACCCAGGTAAAGAATGCGCTGATGGTAAGGACCCAGAGAAGCCGGGTGCCATACACGCTTCCGGATTTGACCATCGAGGTCACGCTGCCGGTGCCTATGGTAAAGCCCAGACAAAAAAGCCCGGGCCCCACCAATGCAATCCACCGTAAGAGGGATTTGAATACGTTTTTCATCAGGAAAAGAGGCAGCCGCCATTGATATCTACGCCGGTGCCTGTCACATAGCCGGCATCCGAGCTGGCCAGGAAGGCCACCAGTCCGGCCACTTCTTCGGCTTCACCCTCGCGGCGGAGCGGCGCGTTGCGGTGCAGGGCCTCGCGTCCTTCCGGAGCGGTGAAGGTATCGTGGAAGTAGGTATCGATCATACCGGGGCAGACCGCATTGACGCGGATGCCCTGCGGGCCGAGCTCCTTGGTCATCGCACGGGTATGGCAGAGCATGGCCGCCTTGCCGCAGGCGTAGATGGAAGAGCCGGGGCCGCCGCCGTCGCGCGCTGCCTGGGAAGAGATATTGACGATGCTCCCGCCCTTGCCCATATATTTCAGGACTTCGCGGGTGCACAGCCAGCAACTCTTGAAATTCAGGTCCATCAAGGCGTAGTACCAGTCCTCATCCTGCTCCTGAATCTTTTTACGGCCCATGATGCCGCCGGCATTGTTGACGAGGATGTCGATTTTCCCGCCGAAGGCATCGGCGGCGGCCTTCATCATCGCTTCCACTTCCGCGGCCTTGGTAACATCGGCCTTGAAAAGGATGGCCTCGCCGCCTGCGCGGCGGACCATTTCGAGCGTTTCTTGCGCTGCGGCCTCGCAATGACAATAATTGATGCAGACCTTGGCGCCTTCTTCAGCCAGTCTTACGGAAACTGCACGTCCGATGTCTCTGGCCCCGCCTGTTACGACGGCAACTTTTCCTTTCAGGTTTCTCATTTCTATTCTTGATATAAGTCGATAGTTTCTTTGATGACGATATCAATGGGCAACAGGTTGTGTGCGCTCTGCGGCACTGCCCCCTGCATGACAAATTTCACCAGGGTGGATGTAGCCATATACCCCTGCTTGAACGGGTGCTGGCAGAGAAGGGCGCAGATGCTGCCTCTTTTCAGGAATTCGATATTTTGTGCGGTCAGGTCGAAGGAAATCAGGTTGATGTCCGTGCGTCCCATGCTTTCCAGGATCTCCGCGATGGAACTTCCCCGGGAATTGAGGACTACGATGCCCTTGAGGTTCGGGTGATCTTTCAACAGTTTCTTGATAATCTTCTCGTTTTCGGAGGGAACCGTAGAAGTATAACAGGTATTCAGGAGATCCTTCTCCCTTCCGACGCTTTGGATATACTCGATGAAACCGTCCCTGCGGACCAGGGAATTGGTGGACATCCAGGCTCCGATGCGCCGGCTCTCGAAGATGGCCATCTTGCCTCCGGGAGGCGTATGGGCGCAGAGCAGGTGCGCCATGGCTTTCCCGCCGGAAATCTGGTCCGTGGAATAGATGGCCAGGGGCTTGGTGTTGTCGAAGTAGGAATCCACAAAGACGTAGGGGATTCCGGCTTCTTCCAGGGAAGAGCAGAACGCCTGCGCCTCTTCCAGGAAGGTGGGGCCGATGATGACCCCGTCCGGCTTCCTCTCAAGGACGCCACTCTGGGCGGAAAGGCAGGAATAGACGTCGAACTGGTTGTAATGGAAAAAATCCAGCGAGATACCGGGATGCTTGAAATCCTCGAGGGCCTTCTTGATCCCGTCGTATACGGCGGACCAGTAATCTCCGATGGTGGAAGTGGGGGTGAGGATGGCCAGGGAGCAACGCTTTGTAGCTGTGGCAAAATAGTCGTCTCCTGCAAAACCGATGGCGGCAAGCACCTTGTCTACGGCGGCGCGGCTCCTTTTCGATACGTTCCCCCTGTTGTGGATAATCCTGTCCACGGTCCCGGGAGAAACCCCTGAAAGTTCCGCTATTTCCTTGATCGTCGTGCGTTTCGCCATAGTCACTTATTGTTTCAAAGGCCAAAGTTAGCCAAAAGAAATGATAAAAACAAGAAAAACTGTGTATTTTGTGTAATTTGTGAAAAATTGCATAAATATTGTGAATTTTCGATTTCTTTTCTATCTTTGCATCATCCCTTATAAGGACCATAAGTATTAAAAAGGTATAGTTTCATGCAAAAAATCATTGGCACGCTTGTTCTGATGCTCCTGCTCCTCCTTCCGGGGAGTCTGATGCAGGCACAGCAGAAGATGGTCACCATCAGCGGTACCCTCCTCGAAGACGGCACCAAACAGCCGGTCATCGGGGCGTCCGTGCTGGTCAAAGGCACCACGAATGGCGCCATTACCGGCCTGAACGGCGAATTCTCGCTCACGGCTCCGCAAGGCTCCACCCTTGTGGCCAGTTTCGTGGGCTTCGAGGATTACACGCTCGAGGCGAAAAGCGACATGTCAGGAGTGAGAATCCTCCTGAAGGAGTCGGCGGAATTCCTCAAGGAAGTCGTCGTCGTGGGTTACGGCACGGTCAAGAAAGAGAACCTTACCGGCGCCGTAGACCAGGTGAGTTCGGAAGTCTTTTCCGGCCGCCCGATTGCGAACGCTACCCAGATGCTCCAGGGTGTCGTCCCCAACCTGAACATCGAACTGATCGACGGTCGTCCCGGCCGTAGCGCGGAGTACAACATCCGCGGCGCCACCTCCATCGGTGCCGGCGGCTCCGCCCTCATCCTCATCGACGGTGTGGAGGGCGATCCCGTCAACCTGAACCCGGACGATATCGAGAGCGTCTCCGTCCTCAAGGATGCCGCTTCTGCCGCGGTCTACGGTTCCCGTGCTCCCTACGGCGTGGTGCTCATCACCACCAAGAACCCGCAGGCCGAGGGGAAGCCCAAGATCAACTACTCCGGCAATTTCTCGATCCTGACCCCCACCGCCATTCCTGACGTGGTGACGGACGGTTATGTCTATGCTGCGCTGTTCAACGAGGCCTACTACAATGTTTCCGGCAAGTATCAGACCTCCATCAACAAGGTCCAGAACTTCTCCCGCCAGTGGCTCGAGGAGTTCCGCCAGCGCAAGCTGGCCGGCATCGAGCGCACCACGGAAATCGGCCCGGACGGCGAATACGTCTACTACGGCAACACGGACTATTATGATTTCCTCTACAAGGATTTCACGACCTCCCAGACCCATAACATCTCGGTCAGCGGCGGCTCCAAGAACGTGAATTACTACATTTCCGGCCGTTTCTACCAGTATGACGGTCTGTTCAACCTCAGCACGGACAAGTACTACACCCTGAACCTGCGGGCCAAAGTGAGCGCCAACCTGCGCCCCTGGCTCAAGATTTCAGAGAACATCACCTTCAATAACGAGTACTACCATATCCCCTCCGGCTCCAATAAGCAGAGTAGCGGTAACTTCTGGACCGCCATCAACATGGCCGGCGCTGTCAGTTCCCCGATTTTCAACCCGGACGGTACGATGACGATGGCCGGCGCCTACGCCGTGGGCGGCCTCGTGACCGGGCAGAACTACAAGAACCGCAAGGTGCGCAACTACAAGACCACCACAGCCCTCAAGGCGACCTTCTTCGATAACACTTTCCGTCTGAACGCCGACTTTACCTATTCGGACCGCAACAAGAACGAAGTTCAGAAGCGCACCTGCGTCCCCTACAGCACGGCGCCCGGCCAGATTACCTGGCTGGGTACGCCAGAGGTGGACGATTACCTGCAGGAATACATCTCCCAGACGGATTATATCGCCGCCAACGCCTACGCGGAGTATGAAAATACCTTCGCCGACAAGCACTACTTCAAGGCGATGGCCGGTTACAACTACGAAATGGAGTCCTGGAAAGCCGTCCAGTCCAAGCGCTATGACCTGCTTACCTACAACACGGACAACATCAACCTCGCTGTAGGCGACGATATGAGCATTTCCTCCAGCGCCAGCCGCTGGCGTGTAGCCGGTTTTATGTTCCGTCTCAACTACGCCTACGACGAGCGTTACCTCCTCGAGGTGAACGGCCGTTACGACGGTTCCTCCAAATTCCCGACCTACAGCCAGTGGGGCTTCTTCCCTTCAGCCTCGGCCGCCTGGCGCGTTTCCAAGGAACATTGGTGGAAGGTGGATCCCAAATGGATTTCCAGCCTTAAGATCCGCGCTTCCTTCGGCGAACTGGGCAACGGTAGCGTCTCCACCTACGCCTTTATGGAGAAATTCAATTTCAGTACGATGGGTAAGGGTGCGAGCGAATGGTGCCGCTCTCTGGATGGTGTCAGCGGCATGCGCTACACATCGGTTCCCAGCCAGATTCCGGACAACCTCACCTGGGAAACCTCCCAGACTCTGGACGTGGGTCTGGACCTCAGTATGTTCAAGGGCCGTCTGGAATTCGTCTTCGACTGGTATCAGCGCCGTACCTATAATATGTATACTACCGGACCTACCCTTCCGGACACCTACGGCGCAGACGCTCCCAAGGGCAACTACGCCGATATGCACACTAACGGTTGGGAACTCACCCTCTCCTGGCACGACAGCTTCAAACTGGGTACTTCCCCCTTCGAGTACGGTCTCAAGTTCACCCTGGCGGACAGCCGCGCCTTCATCGACAGGTACTTCAACCCCACCTTCGCCATCAACGACTACTACGCGGGTTACGAGATCGGTGATGTCTGGGGCTGGCGCGTAGAAGGCCTGTTCCAGAACCAGGAGCAGATTGACACCTACTGGACAGACATCAATACCGGACTGCCCATCCCTTACCAGCAGACCCGTATCCGTATGCACGACGACGGTATCACCCGTCCCGGTCAGGTCATCTTCTCCGACCTCAACAACAACAATATGATCGATTCGGGTTCCGATACCATTGAGGATCCGGGCGACCAGACCATCATCGGTAACACGAGTCCCCGCTTCCCGTACTCCTTCAACCTGGATTTAAGCTGGCACGGCATCTACGCCTCCATCTTCATCCAGGGCGTGGGCAAGCGCCTCTGGTCTCCCACCAAGGAGGGCCCGTTCTGGGGCCAGTACTGCCGACCGTACGCCCAGGCCTACAAGTGGCAATTGGACAACTGCTGGGACCCCGTTACCAATCCGGACGCCCTGCTCCCGGTCTATACCGGCTACTGCGGCATCTCCTGGCAGAACAAGCGTATCGACCGCTATATGATGGATGTTTCCTACGTCCGTATCAAGAACCTGCAGGTCGGTTACAACTTCCCCAAGAAGATTCTGGATAAACTGAAGATGTCCCAACTCTCCATCTACTTCTCCGGAGAGAACCTTTGGACCTGGTCGCCCCTTCACAAGTACACGAAGGACTTCGATGTCGTGACGGTCTGCTACGGCTCCGACACCGACATCACCAGTGAAGAAAATGGTGACGGGTACTACTATCCTACGATGAGTACCTTCAGCCTCGGGCTGCAAATTGGATTCTAAAAAGACGAAGCAATGAAAAACATAGTAAAATATCTTCTGGCTACGCTTCTTGCGGGAGTGACGGTCGTTTCTTGCTCTCTGGAAGAACCCCTTATCTCCACGACGGACAAGGCTACCGTATTCGGCTCTGAAACCGGTATCCAGGCTTACTCCTGGTCTTTGTATTCCCTGATTCCTTCGCTGAATGATGTCTTCTATCTGGAGGACTCCCATACGGATTATTGCGCCAGCAGAGGCTTCAGCGATTTCTACATGAACGGCACCTACAACCCTGAGCATACAACTTCCTGGAGCTGGAGCGGCCTGCGCCGGGTCAACTACTTCCTGGATGCCCTTCTCAGCGAGGACTGCACCGTGAGCGAGGATGTCAAGGAACATTACCTGGCCCTGGGCAAATGGTTTCGCGCCTGGTACTACTACGATAAATTATGTTTTTACGGCGCCGTTCCCTGGTTCGAGCACCTGGTGAGCAGCACGGACGAGGCCACCCTCTACAAAGACCGCGATTCGCGCGACGTTATCGTGGACCACATGATCAAAGACCTGGACTACTGCTACGAGCACCTGAAGACCACCGAGTCCGTAGGCAATTCCCTGGTGTCCAAATATGCGGCACTGCTGCTCAAAGCCCGCATCTGCCTCTATGAGGCCTCCTGGAAGCGTTACCACAACCTTCCCAATGAACTTTACACCGATGTGCAGCTCTACCGCCAGGCCATCGACGCCTGCGACCTCATCATGAAGTCCGGCAAGTTCTCCATCCATACCGATGCCGGAGCCAAAGGGGCCTACCGCAGCCTGTTTTACAACACGGAGATTCAGACGGACGAGGTCATCATGGGCCTCTGCACGGATCCCGACTATGGTGTATACAATTCTGCCAACCGGCACTTCAACTCCAACTATGGTAACGGAAACTGTATGTCCCGGGCCTTTGCCTTTACTTACCTGAACACCAACGGCGAACCCTTCACCGACAAGGCCGGTTACAGCACCACCCTGTTCAAGGACGAGTTTACGGGCCGCGACCTCCGTTTCCAGCAGACCATCAAGTTCCCCGAATACGAAATGTACGGCGCTACGTCCCAGGACCTCGTTCCGGCCATTATCAGCCGCGAGGCCGTTACCGGATACCAGATTATCAAGTTTGTCATTGACGACGTCAGTTACAACAAAAACTCCACCGGCATCAATTCCCTGCCGCTGATGCGCTACGCCGAGGTCCTCCTTACCTACGCTGAGGCCAAGGCTGAACTGGGCGAAATCACCAATGCCGACTGGCAGAAGACCATCGGCAAGCTCCGCTCCAGGGCCGGAATCACCGGCGGGCTCAATGTCCTGCCCACCCGCCTTGACCCGTATATGCAGACGGTCTTCTATCCCGACGTGACGAATCCGGTCATTATGGAAATCCGCCGTGAGCGTGCCATCGAACTCTTTTTCGAGGGCTTCCGCCTCGACGATATCAACCGTTGGGCCGAAGGCCACCTGCTCGAGGACCTTCCCTGGACCGGCATCCACATCCCTGCGCTGGATATTCCTGTAGATATCCGCGGCAAGGGCAAGCAGGAATGCTACTTCACGACGAGTGAACTCAGGGACGTTCCCCAGGCCTACAAGAACATCTACGTACAGATTATCCCGGACAGCTCCAAGGAGCAGGGCCTGCGTGCGCGCGTCAATCCGGACGGCGGCTACGACCTGGAGTGGGTGCTTGCCGTGGATCGCATCTGGTGGCCGGACGACAGGCAGTACCTGCATCCCGTCCCACCCCAGGTAATCCGTGAATATGCGGCCAGGGGTTATACGCTTTCTCAGAACCCCGGATGGTAAAATTTTTGGAACTTATGGCTATGAAACTCAAGATAAAAGCTATTCTGTCGTTTGCCGCCACTGCGCTGATGCTCCTTTCCTGCCACCAGAAAAGGGACTATGACTATTCCCGCTGGTATGCGGATCCCTCTGGAGGAAACAACGGGCGCCCCATTAACGTGATGTCCTTCAACTGGAGGAGCGAAACTTCGGGCGATCCCGGAGAACTAAGTTGGGCCAACCGCCGCAAGGCTGTTGCCGCGATGCTCAAGGCAAAGAGTCCCATCCTGATGGGCTGTCAGGAATGCCAGCCCAACCAGAAAGAGCAGATCCTTTCCGATGATCCGCGCTACGCAGTGATAGGGGATCACCTCGGATACCCCAAAGATGAGCCCGAATGCGATGTCATCTTCTATATGAAGGATTCCGTAGAGGTGCTTGCGCACAACACCTTCTTCCTGACCACTACGCCGGATGTGTACAGCCATCTGCCCCAGTCCAACCACTACCGCGTATGCACCTGGGGAAAGATGCGGCTCAAGGCCGACGGACGTGAGTTTTATCACTTCAACACGCACCTCGACTACCTAACGGACGCCCAGCCGCCCCAGATGGAAACCCTGCTGCTCAAGGTCAAGGAAATCAATACGGAAGGCCTGCCCATCTTCCTCACGGCCGACTGGAACGCCGAGGAGAACTCCAACATCTTCGACGATATCAAGGACTACGGTTTCCAGAGCGCGCGCCTGCAGGCCGTCATCGGCGACTCCTACAAGACCTTCAACGGCTTCGGCTCCGGGTCCCAGACACTGGACCACTGCTGGTTTATGGGATTCTCCGGGGTGAGCCGCTTCACCACCGTACGCGACAAATATGCCGGGGTGCCGTACATCTCCGACCATTATCCCATCAACATTATCCTTAATTTCTGACCGATATGAGAAAAGTACTACGCTTTGCCCTCCTCCTTGCAGCAGCCGTTACGGCCTGCAGCAAGGCGCCGGTTGTGGAAGTGACTGCTTCATTCAAGCTCAACAAGGAAGTGCTCCAGGTGGGTGAAGAACTGGTCATCGAGAACACTTCCGAGGTCAAGAACAACATCCTGGCCTTCTGCAAGTGGGAATACGGCAATGAAACGACCGGCCAGACCGTTTTCTACGGCCTGGAACTGGAAAGCATTACCTTTGCCACTCCCGGCCTCTATACCATTACCCTTACCTCCTACGCAGAGCAGGGCGCCGGGCAGGATACCTACTCCCGTCAGGTGATGGTCCTGGAAGAAAACGATATTCCCTGGGCCAATTTCTCCTGCCCCGCCTCCGCGAAAGTAGGGGAGGAGGTTCTCTTCGAAGACAAGTCCGTCGACAACATAGGCGGCATCAAGACCTGGAACTGGAAGATCGGGGGGATTACTTCTACCTTCGATTCTCCGCTCATCGTCTTCGATGCACCCGCTGCCGCCCTGGAAGTAACCCTGACGGTCACCGATGCCTTTGGCGCCAGCGACTCCGTCACCAAGACCATTGACATAACGCTTTAAGCCGGAACCAAGATGAAAAGAACACTCTTATTATTACTTGCCTTGCCTCTTTTCTCCTGTCAGCCGGAAAAGGCGGAAAAGACACCCCAGAAGGATGTGGCCTTCATCGCTATCCAATCCTTCCCGTCCAAGGCCCAGATTGGTACCAACCTGCTTCCCGCCTGGAGCGAGGGCGACAAGGTAGGTATCCGTTCCGAATCCGTGGAGGAGCCTGCTGAATTCGTACTCGTTTCCGGAGCCGGTTACACGACGGCCGCATTCGAGGGCTGGAAGCCCGAAGGGGAGCGTTTCATCGCCTTCTTCCCTTCCACCGCGAAGTGTGACGGCATCACCTTCCGCGGTGTGCTGGATACCAAGGTCGGCCACGCCGTGCCGGACCATCCCCTGGGCGCCCTGCCTATGTGGGGGACTTCCCGGGACCTGACGAAGCTGAAACTGACCGCCCTCTTCGGTATACTTCGCCTGAACCTCAAAGGGGACGTCAAACTGCAGTCCCTTATGCTGGATGCCGGCGTGCCCGTATCCGGCCAGTTCCTCTGTACTCTTGAGAGCGGTACCGTGGCGATGATCGGCGGCGCCAACATCATTATGATGGATGTCGCGGGGACGGAACTTCTTGCCACCAAGGATACGCCTTTCTACTTCATCCTTCCTCCCGGCGAGTATGACAGCATCAAGTTCACGGTCACGGACGTGGCCGGGGACATCAGCTTCCTCTATTTCGACGACGTCGAAATCAAGGCGGGCCGCTACACGCTGGTATCTGAAACATTGGAATAGTAAGTAATCATACAAACAAGAACTTATAATGAATCGCATTTGTTTTGCCACACTGATTGCCCTGACGGCCTTTACCGCCGTCACTGCGTGCAACAAGGAGTCGGGCCCCACCAAACTGGCGGCTCCCGCTCCCGTACTGGCTTCGGCCGGGACAGACAATGCCACCTTTATGTGGGAAGCGGTCAAGAACGCCGACTCCTACCAGGTGGTCGTGAACGATGGTGCTCCGCTTGCCGCCAGCGGCGTCAGCATCACTATCCAGAACCTTACCGCCTCCACCACCTACACCCTCAAGATGAAGGCGCTTGCCCCCGAGGGGAGCAAAGAGTGGCTGGATTCCGACTACTGCGACCCCGTCATTTTCACCACGGCCGGCAAGAAGAAACTCGCCACCCCCGTCCTGACGGTTTCCGACGTGGTCTCCGGCGGATTCACCATTTCCTGGAAAGCGGTCAAGAATGCGGCTTACTATGTCTATAAGGTAGGCGATGCCGCCGAGCAGTCCACCACGGATACCCGTTTCACTGCCGACGGTCTGACGCACTCCACGACCTACAGCGTCAAGGTGAAGGCCGTTCCTTCCGAGGCGATGGCTGAAGTGGCCACCGACAGCGACTGGGGCGAGACATCCGCCACTACGGCGGGGGTCACCACCCTGGATGCGCCCGTCCTTTCCTCTTCTGCGATTCATACCAACGGATTCACCGTTTCCTGGCCAGCAGTGCCCAATGCCGGCAAGTACAACTACAAACTGGACGGCGGTGCGGAGATGACGGTGCTGGACCCCAGTGTTTCCTTCAACTCTCTGGCGGCTCTTTCCAACCACACGGTGGAAGTGCGTTCCGTCCCCTCCGACGCCAATATCAACAACTACGCGCCCAGCGCATGGTCCAGCATCCAGGTCAAGACACTGGATCTGGTGACGCTTGACGCACCTGTCCTGAAGGCGGAGAATGTCCAGTATGCGGAATTCACCGTTTCCTGGCCTGCCGTAACCGGTGCGGGCGGCTATATGTGCTCACTGAACGGTGCGGCTTACACGCTCGTTACCGGCACCTTCGTCAAGTACGAGGGCCTGACTGCGGAAACCACCTACAATGTGAAGGTCTATGCCGTTCCCACGGAAGCGGGGAAGGCCACCTACAGGGACAGCGCGGTTTCTTCCAAGGACGTAACCACCAAGCAGGCCCCCAGCGATGACGACAAGGGTGGCTCACTTGGCGACTTCAATGAACAGCCCATCTTCTAATCCTGAATGCGTATGAAAAAGTTAGCATATATCCTCCTTGCGGCAACGGCTGCCGCAGCGGCGCTTTCCTGTACGAAGGAAATGGAAAAACCTGCCGGAGCGGGCGACACCGGAATGGTGACCTTCACCGCCTCTACGGACCAGACCAAGACGGAACTCTCAGAAGGCCATACCGTATGGTCTGCAGACGACCAGATTATGGTTTTCTACGGTGAAAACAGTGCGGTAGCCACCCTCAAGACCGGAGAAGGCAGCCCCAATGCCACCTTCGAGGCGGCGGTGCCCGAAAGCGCGGACTACTACGCAGTATATCCTGCTTCCCAGTTTTTGGGCAAGGATGGAGATACTTATCTGGTTTCCATTCCAAAGGTGCAGGACGGCAGCTTCGGTACCGCCCACATCGCTGCGGCCAAGGGCGTGAACAAGACGTTCTCTTTCATTAATCTGAACGCTTTCCTCAAGATTGTCCTTCCCGAAAGCGGCATTACCCGTATCGTGGTGGAAAGTCCCGCTGGTGCAGCCCTTTCCGGGACGTTGGACGTAAGATTCTATTCCGACGGGACTCCCGACGCGTTCGGGGTCAGGGACTGGGCGGCTTCAGTAGAAATCGCTTCCCCTTCTCCCTCCGGTTTTGCGGCGGGGGAGGTTTTCATCAGCGTCCCTGCCGATAATAATCATGCTGCCGGTCTCGTCCTCAAATACTACGATGCGGCCGGCCTCAAGGGTTCCTATTATCTGGACAAACCCCTTACGTTTGCGAAATCCAATATCTACAGCTTCGGCGAATTCGGCCTTACCGGAGATTACTTCGTCTCCCTTGAGGGTGCGGGCAACAAAATGGGCTTGAACGAGGCCAATGCGATGGATCTGGAAGCCTTCAAGGCCTTTATGACCAGTCCTGAAGACGAATCCCACTTTGCCGGCTGGGCCGCCGGCCTGGACGGCGCTACCATCCATCTGGCCGCCGGAACCTATGATTTTGGCGATGCCATGCTGCTCGCTTTCCCCGGCGTCGAGGCTCCGATCAGCGTCAGCTTCGAGGGTAACAATACCACCATCACCGGCAGTGAATTGCACCGGCTCCTCACCGTCGGCGAAAACGCGAAGGCCTCCTTCAAGAATATCCGTTTTGAGAACGGTCTCAGCTACGTATCCCGGAATTCTCCGGTATTGATTCAGGAAGGAGGGGAAGCCTCGTTTGAAGGCTGTACTTTCAACAAGAACGCCAATAGAAAGGAAGACGGTAACGGGTTTAACACCGGCGGTTGCATCTATGCTGAAGGAGGGACAGTGCTCTCCTTCGACAACTGCGAATTCACCCAGAACAAGGGCTCTTACGGAGCGACGTTCCTTACAAAGGGAGAGGCAACTATCAAGAACAGCCTTTTCCAATACAATAACGGCTCGTGGCCGGGCAGCGCCGTGTATGTGGATAGCGGTGGAGCGCTTGTCGATATGTTCAACTGTGTCGTTGCGGACAATACCGTTACTCCGGAGGACGGGAAGAAGCCCGACGGAGGTGCGATTGCCGTTATTCACGGCGAATTGACGATGACCGATTGCTCCCTGCTTCGCAACAGTATTCCCGGCCGCAGGGGCGGCGCCCTCCGTGCTGAGAACTCGAGCCACGCTAAGTTGATCAACTGCACGGTAAAGGATAATACCGCTGATTGGGGCGGCGCCATCAATCTCATCAACGATGCCACCGTTGAGATAGAGGGCGGCCTGTTTGAAGGGAATTATGCCAAGGGAGGCGGTTGCATCCTGACGAGCACAGGTACCAATAGCCTCATTGTCAAAGATGCCCTTTTCAAGGGAAATTACCTGCCCAAGGGCGGCCGCTTCGGTGGTGCCATCCGGCACGAAAGCGAAGGTGACCTGACCATCCTGCGCACGACCTTCGAACGAAACTATACCGAATATAACGGTGAAGACGAGTCCTTCGGCGGCGCGGTATCCGTTGCCTATGGCCAGGGTGATGCGAAGGTGACCATCTCCGACTGCCTCTTTATCGGCAACCACACAAAATCCGGCGGCGGCTCGGCCCTTAGCTATCAGTCCCATAATGTTGACGGCGGCTGTTCCGGCTGGATGAAGGTAAGCAACACGGTATTCCAGGACAATTATTGCGAATACAACGGAGATAACAATCAAAATTATGCCCGCCACGCCGGCGCGGTCCGTCTGGGACATGACGGTACAAACAGTTTCTTCGATAACTGCAGCTTTATCAACAACTATACGGGCACATTGAACAAGGAGGTCAAGAGTTCCTACGGCGGCGCCGTTACCTTCTATTCCGACGGTAATGCCTTCTTCAACAACTGCCGCTTTGAAGATAATCGCGCTACCCGCGGCGGTGCCATCTCCGTCTGGAACTGCTTGGAAAGCGGTATCTTCCTGAACGCCTGCTCGTTCAGCGGGAACTGGATTTCCTACAAGAACGGTACGACCATCTACTTCGAAAAGGCCAAGTACTTCTGTATGAACAACTGCAGCATCGCAGACAATACCTATACCCTGGGCACCGGCGAAGATGACGGCAGCTGGGTGTATGTGAACGGCGATACGGACAAGGTACTTGAGGAATGTGTCATCAGCAACTGTTCGCTCATCGGCTCCTGCCGTAACTCAGCGTCCCTTGACCCGATGGCGGACCAGGAACTCATTCATTTGAACAAGATTAAGGACGGTAAGAACTACACTTTGATCAACAATATCCTGGTGGCCGGGAACGACCAGTATTCCTGGTGGGCCAACGACTCAGGCATCAACGGCTACTATAATGTCCTCACGAGGAAGGGCGGCAGCAGCAGTTACAGCGGTTCCGGCGATGTCGAGGGCAAGTCCTCCGCCGATCTCGGCGCCCTTGCCTGGGACAGTACGAACCTCGTATGGAGCTGGAACGGAACGCTCGCCGGCGGCTTTTCCGGCATTACCGCAAGCGCTTTTGCTTCTGCGTTGAACTCCGCCAGCCCCGACTTCAAGAACTGGCTGCAGGAGATTGGCGCATTGAACACGGACCAGCTGGGGAACGCCCGTGGAAGTGGTGCCTGGTGGCCCGGAGCATATCAGAAATAATTTCTTATGACCAAAGACAGATTGATGATCATACTGGCGTGCATCCTGCTGCTTCCGGGCAGCAGGATGCTCCGTGCCCAGGCCGTCGTCTCCGTAGATCCGCAAAGCGTCTGCGGGCCTGTCAAACCGATGAACGCCGGTAACAACGGCCCCACGGAGCGGATAATGGAGAGCTACCGGGCGCTCCGTGTTCCGTATGCGCGCACGCACGACACGGCGCTGGGAGAAGAATACGGCGGGCACTGCATTGACATCAACCAGGTATTTCCGGACTTCAGGGCGAATGTCAATTCCCCTAAGTCCTATGACTTTCAGATCAGCGATTCCGTTCTCTGCGACATCCTGAAGGCCGGTACCCGGCCCTTTTTCCGTTTAGGCCAGAGCATCGAGCATCAGCCCAGGAAATACGGCATCTATCCGCCCAAAGACTATAAGAAATGGGCCCGGATCTGCGAACACATCATCCGTCACTATAACGAGGGATGGGCGGACGGCTACCGGATGGGCATCGAATATTGGGAAATCTGGAACGAACCTGACCTGGACGACCCCCAGGACCGCTGGAAGACCGACCCCCGCACCTGGGGCGGCACCCAGGAGCAGTTCGACGAACTGTATGTGACCACCGCGAAGCATCTGAAAAAATGCTTCCCGGAGCTAAAGATCGGCGGCCCGGCCTTTGCCAATCCACGCAGGTACGGTCCCGCCTTCCTGGACTATGTGAAGGAGAAGAGCGCCCCCCTGGACTTCTTCTCCCACCATATGTACCACCGCAAGCCCTGGCGCATCGTGGAAGACGTGCGCATCATCCGGGATATGCTGGACGAGAAAGGCTTTGCCCAAACCGAATCCATCCTCAACGAATGGAACTACAACAAGAGCTGGGAGGAGGCTCCTTACTTCTACAGCCGGCGCATACGCCCCACCGTCAAGGCAGCGGCCTTCATCGCCGCCGTCATGTGCGCGTGCCAGGATGCGCCGCTGGATATGCTGATGTACTACGACCTGCGCCCCAACACCTCCTGGTGCGGTCCCTGGGCGCCATTTTACTATGAGCCCCGTCCGCCTTACTGGTCATTCTACTACTGGGCGGAACTGGCCGATTATGGCACCGTCGTCCGTTCCGGCTGTGATACGGGCAACATCTACACCTGTGCCGCCGCCTCCGCAGACGGAAAACATATCCGGCTGCTCGTGGCAAGATATCACGATGACGACAATCACAACACGTCCCGTGAAATTACTCTCGGTCTTCCTGCCGGCTGGCAGCCGACCGGTCTCCGCGTGACCGACAGTCTCGGAGACGACCGCAGGCCGGCCCCTGCGGCCACCCTTTCCATGGAGTCCAACTCCGTGGCCTTGTTTGAATTGGAGAAAACATACAAATAACTTGTTATGATGAAATCTTTTACTAACAAAATTTGCTATGGAGGGGGGTACATTAGTCCCTCCTTGCGTCAAATCGATTTGGCTCATAAGAGCGTGTTCTGCGCCAGTAACGGTAGCACCGAGAATTATGGCAGCCAGAATATATGGGAGGACTTTGATGACAACGAATAAAAAGGACACAGCCATGAAAAAGTTCTATAACATTTTCCTTTGCGCCCTTTGCGCATTCGCTTTCGTCGCCTGCGAGAAAGAGCAGGCTCCTGATGAGGTTATCGATGATCAGGGAACCGATGTGGAAATTCCTGAGGGCTATGTAGAGATGACATTGACGGCAATATGTGATGCCACTAAGACTGACCTCGACAACTCTGAAAACACGATCTGGTCTTCTGGCGATCAGATTAAAGTGATTTTCAGTGATGGTGGCGTGTCAGACCCGTTTGAAATTAAAGACGGTGTAGGGACGACTACTGGTGTTTTCACCGGAATGGTTCCGGCAGGAAAGACTCCATCTTATGCAGTGTATCCGGCAGCTGCCTATGCGTCCGTTTCCGGTTCAACGGTGAATGTCACTATCCCTGCATCGCAGATCGGAACTTTTGCAGCTGGCAACATTGCCGTTGCCAAGGTGGCGGCAGACCATAGCATGGCGTTCAAGAACGTGAACTCCTTCCTGGTGTTCGAGCTCAAGACCGGTTCGGCCGTTACCAAGGTGGAAGTCACCAGCGTCGACGGCAGCGACCTTGCAGGTACGATTCCTGTCAATTGTTCGGGTACTACTCCTACAGCCGGTGAAGCCGCCAGCCCCGCATCCACGGTTTCTATGACCACCAGCGGTCGCGGCACATACTACATGTCCATTGCCTCCGGCGCCACCCATGCGAAGGGCCTCAAGATGACCTATTACACGGGGACATCTGGCAACTATACCGAGACGGGTGTTTACTATCTGAACAAGAATCTCCCTATCGCGGCAAACATGATGTACACCCTAGGCGAGGTCGAGACAGATAAGAATTACTATGTCACCGTTTCTGGTGACGGGAACCATACCGGTATGGACTGGGCCAATGCTTTCAGCAAGGAAGATATGTGGAAGCGGCTTACCCTGACGGCGGCTCAGCAACTTGACCCGGCCGAGGAAGGGGCGGATCCTGAATCAAAACAGGCAAAGATTGACGCCATCAACGGCGCCACCTTCCACATGGCCGCCGGCACCTACGATTTCGGTTCCACTCCAGCGATTTCCTTCAATGAATCATCAGCCGTGAGCCTGACCTTCAAAGGTGGATATCCCGCTGCCGGAGGTGAGCAAGACATCGCCTCCTACGCTACTATTATTACCGGCAGCAGGACTGGAACATCAGGCTCCTATAGCGGCCATCGTTGTCTTATGCTCTCCGGAAATATGAACGTTACCCTGGACGGTCTCCATTTTGAGAATGGTCTTGCTGATGATCAGTATTCTGACGGAGCATTGCACTGCACGGGCTCCAACCTCAGCCTTACCATGGTGAACTGTACCGTGAGTAATAACAAGCACATTTACAATGGAGCCGACAAGGACGGTGCCGGTCTATTCCTAAAGAATGTCGGAGGATTCACAGCTACACGCGTCGTGTTCAGCGACAACACTTCGCTTCACGCTCCGGCGCTGTATTGCAACAATACTGACATGACCCTGAACCAGTGTCAGTTTAATAGCAATTCAGCATCAAGTTGGGGAGGAGCAGTCAGAATCAGAGTTAACGGTCCCGCCTGTACTTTCAACGAATGCGTATTCGATGGGAATGGTGCTACTCATGATTCAGGCTGTTTAGTGATTGACGATGGAGCCGATGTTTCATTAAACGGATGTGTATTTACGGGCAACAGTGGCTCTGGAAACGGCGGCGCGATAACTGTAAACTCCACCTCAACCGTTACCATCAACGGCGGGACGTTCTCCGGGAATGAGAGTAATTCTGGCGGTGTTATTTATCTTCAGGATAAGACTAGCACGACCCTTAATATTAATGGCGGAACATTCTCCGAAAACGAGGCCATTAACGGTGGAGTCATTTATGTTAAAGGTGGATCAACCCGTGTCAACATTGCCAAGTATACTACAACTCGTTCCTCATTCCAGGGTAATGCGGTTACCGGTGATGGCGGCGTTATCTATGTTGCCGCCGGCACCGGTACGATAGATGTTGACGATGCTATTTTCAAGGGGAATAGCGCAAGCGATGCTTCCGGCGAAGGTGGTGTTATTCGTGTGGAGGGCGGTACTCCTGAGCTTACTCTCGACAACTGCACCATCGGCGGCAGCCAGGGCGGCGAGCCGAACTATTCCGGAATGGACGGTGGCGCCCTTTCCCTGCGGGCGGGTACTACTGAAATCACGGATTGTGATTTCATCGGCAATTATGCCCTGAACGACGATGCCACCCGTACCACTCCCGATAAAGGCTATGGTGGGGCGATTGACTGTTACAGCAGTGCCACTTTGACCATATCCGGCGGAACGTTCTCCGGCAACAAGGCCTGGAGAGGCGGTGCCATCAACAGTTCTGGCACCGGCACTTTGTCAGTCAGCGGCGTTACCTTCACAGGCAACGGCGGCAGCACTACCCGTCACGGAGGTGTTGCTCGTGTGTCAAGGAGTTGTACTTTCACAAATTGCACTTTTGGCGGCAATTCTAATGAACTTGGTAACGATGCCCTTTATGGAGGTGCTTTCTATGTGTCAGGTGGCACAACAACAATCTCCGGCGGTAGCTTCTCACACAATGTGGCGAACTCAACGGATTTCAGAGGAGGTGGAGCCATTTATGTAGAAGGAGCGACTGTAGATGTTAACGGTGTAGGTTTTACCTATAACTCGGCCACTTGCGGCGGCGCATGCTTCTTTGAAGGCGGCACTGCGATAATTAAGGGTAACAGTACATTCAGCTATAACGAGGCTTCTTGGAATGAAACAACATCAAGTGCGCATAAGAATTTTGGCGGAGGGGCAATCTTTTTGCGCGGAGGAGCGGCCGTAACACTCGAAGCAACAGGGTTTAATAACAATTCCACAGCTTCTTGCGGAGGCGCCATCTGCGCCTGGTATGATGACCTGGATGATGCTACTGAAAATGATGATGAGAATAGCAACTCGCTGACCATCTCAAATAACTGCACCTTCAGCGGGAACCATGCGAGCAATTGGGCCGGCGCCATCCTCTACAAAGTCAGCGGCAGTATGACGGTAAGCGGCACAGAATTCACTGGTAACTATGCTGCAGAAGACTCCGGCGCGCTGAATCTTGATAACGCCAATGCTTCATTTAGTTTTACTGATGTTACCTTCTCCGGCAACCATGCCGACGGAGACAGCGGCGGCGTGATGTGGATTGAAAAGGGTGAATACTCTTTCACAGACTGTATTTTTACCGGCAACCATGCGCCGAATGATAAATTTGGCGGCGTTATATACGTACATTCTGCAGATCATACCATTACTGTTACCCGAGGTACTTTTGGTGGCGAAAATGATGAAGATGGTAATTATGCCGGCAAAGGCGGCGCCATTTATCTTAACGGTGAAAAGATTACAGTTAATGTGAGCGGAGGGAGTTTCTCTAATAATTATGCGGACATTGGAGGAGCTATACATGCAGGACGGAAAAATATTGTTAATGTGGATGGCGTCACATTCCAGGGGAATCACACTACAGCAGTCGTCGGTGATGCGTCTGTTAATAGAATTAAAACTGGCGGAGCGTTATATGTTTGTAGCGCAGCAGATGTCAGGATTAAGAATTCACATTTCATTGGTAATTATGGTGCCAAGGGTGGTGCTATCCAAGCCACCAATGATGACTCTGACCGAAGACCTCTTCTGTTTATCAATGCTTGCTCGTTCTCGGGAAATTATATTAAATATGGATATGGAACCGCTGTCAATGTGGATTATGCGTCGGATTTCGCAATCAACAATTGTTCTTTCAATGATAATACATATCTCGCTCGCAACGTAAATAATGAGACCCAGTTGTATTCATGTTGGATTGGTGTAGATGGAATTACTAACAAAGCAATTATCAGCAATTGCTCTCTCATCGGTCGCCCGCTATGCAATACTTCCACAGTTGCAACCAAAGAGGCACTAGTTTGCGTTTACAGTAAGGCTGATGGAAAAACAGTGTTTGTCAACAATCTGATTGTCAATAATGGGGATAACGGCTTCAAGTCCATCGCTGGTGAAGGCGCTGCGGATAGAACTGTCTATGTATACTATACTCACTACACGGATAGTAAGACACTTACTTTAGACAGCGCTAGCACAGGTAATTTTGATGGAATGCACAAATCTGATACTCGTAAACAGGCTAGTGGAACAACCCAGGCTAGTTGGGAAGATGCATGCTGGAAATTTTATCGTTACTCAAGCAATTTTCCTGGGTACAATACTTACAGTAAGATTACCAAGACCGCTTTTACAAATTACTTGAATAGTGCCTGCTCCGCCTTCGTAACCTGGCTGGGTGATGATATAGGCAAAGACCAACTTGGCAACGACCGTAACGACACCAACTGGCGCCCGGGTGCGTACCAGGGGAATTAATTGAACGAAATTTAGTTAAAATATTGAATGAAAAAACTTACGGTTTATGTGTTGTGCGCCGTGGCGCTGTGGTCTTGTTCAAGGGAGTTGGAGGAGGCGGAGTTCTTTGTGGATGAGGTCCCGGCAGGCTATGTAGTGCAGGAGTTTACGGCCGGCACAGACGACGCCAGGACGTCCCTGGACGGCGCCAACCATACCGTATGGGCGGCCGGAGACCAGATCCGTATCTTCTGGTCCGGCGACAGCGGCACGGCGTCGCTGATCAGCGACCCCGGTGCCACCAGCGGGCGCTTCCGCGGGATTGTTCCGGACGGCAAGACGGTCTCCTATGCGGTGTACCCCGCGGCGGCGGCCTCGTCCGTTTCGGGCAGCAGCGTGACGGTAACCGTCCCTGCGGAGCAAGCCGGTACTTTTGCCGCCGGCAACCTGTCCACGGCCTCCGTAGACAGCGGCAATGCCCTGAGTTTTTTCAACGTGAACGCCTTCCTCTGCGTGCAGATTACCAGTAGCGACATCAGCCGCATTGAGGTGGAGAGCGTGGACGGGAGCGCCCTGGCGGGCAGTCAGACGGTCTCGTATGCCGCCTCCGCCCCTGCGCTGGGTGCGCGCACGAACACCTCTTCTTCCATCTCGATGACGGCCGGCGCCGCGGGACGGTATTTTATTTCCGTCCTTCCCGGCGTCACCCATTCCCGGGGTCTTTTGCTCAGATACTTCAAGGGCACTGCGCTTTCCGGTACCTATTACCTGGACAGGAGCCTTTCCATCGTGCGCAACAGGGTTTATTCCTTCGGCGAGTTCGAGCCGGACGGTAACTATTATGTGACCCTCAGCGGCAATGGCAAGAAGAACGGCGTCAACTGGGAAAATGCCTTCAGCAAGGACCAGATGGGGAGCCTGCTCGCCGCCGCTTCTTCAGAGGTGGCGGAAGAGAAGGCGGCGGCGATGGCCGCCATCAAGGGCGCTACCTTCCATATCGGGGCGGGGACCTTCGATTTCGGCAATGTCCTCTCCCTTGCCTTTGATGAGGAGGAGCCCGTCGCCGTAAGTTTCATCGGCGAAGGAAGCGACGCGACGAACATCAGCGGCGGCGACGCACACGCCTGTCTCAGTTTCTCAGGCAAGATGAATGTCAGTCTTTCCGGCCTGAACATTACCCACGGCCTCGTGTCCGGGCAGCCCGGAGGCTCGCTGGCCTGCAGCGGCTCCGGCCTGAACCTGACGATGACCGACTGCCGCATCAGCAACAACATCCACCCGGGAACCGCAAGCAATGATGCCGGCGCGGGCCTGTTCCTCAATGCGGCAGGCTCCTTTACCGCCACGCGGGTCACGTTTGCGGACAACAGTTCCCACCACGCTCCCGCCCTCTTCTGTTACAAAACGGATATGAGCTTGGATAACTGCACGTTCAGCGGCAATACGGCCACTTCCTGGGGCGGCGCCATCCGTATCCGAGTAGGGAACCCCGTCTGTACCTTCAATAATTGCAGCTTCAACGGGAATTCCGCCTCCGGCGATTCCGGCTGTGTGGTGATGAACAACGGAACGGCCAACTTCAATGACTGTGCGTTTACCGGCAACCATTGCAGCGGGCTCGGCGGGGCCATCACGCTCAATGCTACCTGTACCGTGAATATCAGCGGCGGCTCTTTCAAGGGAAATTATGCCGAAGGGGATATCGGCGAAGGCGGTGCCATCCGCCTGAATGCCGGTGCGCCTGTGCTGAATGCGGAAAACTGCACCTTCGGCGGCACGGCCTCCGGGGAGCCCAATTATGTGGATGCCGACGGCGGAGCCCTTTCGCTGAAAGTGGGTACGACCACGCTGACGGACTGTACTTTTATCGGCAATTACGCCCGGAACGACGATGCTACCCGTGCCGAGCCCGACAAGGGCTATGGCGGTGCCATCGACTGTTTCAGTTCGGCCAGCCTGAGCGTTTCCGGCGGCTCGTTCTCCGGCAACAAGGCCTGGCGGGGCGGCGCCGTCAACTGTTCCGCCTCCGGGACCATTTCTTTCAGCGATGTCAGTTTTGCCGCGAACGGCGGCAGTACGGCTCAGCGCGGCGGCGCGATGCGGGTGAATACGAGCGTCGATTTCGATGGCTGTACCTTCGGCGGATCTTCCGCTTCGGAGGGCAATGAGGCGCTCATCGGCGGGGCCTTGTATTTGGAAAGCGGAGCCTCCTGCTCCTTCGAAGGATGTGCCTTCGCGGGTAACGCAGCCCGTACGACCGACGACAACTTTGGCGGCGGCGCCCTCTTTATGCGCGGTGGTGCCAGGGCCGGAATCAGCGCTACTTCTTTCACGTCCAATACCACGGCCTCCTGCGGCGGTGCCATCTGCGCCTGGCCCCAGGCCACGCCCAGTTCCACGGCGGACAGCGGCGCCGGGGCGCTGACCATCGGTGGGAATTCCACCTTCTCCGGCAACCATTCGGACAAATGGGCCGGTGCCCTTCTCTATAAGAACAAGGGCAGCGTGAACGTGAGCGACTGTGTTTTTGCGGGGAATTATGCCAAACAAGACTCCGGCGCGCTGAATCTCGACAATGCCGACGCCAGTTATACCTTTGCGGATGTCATCTTTAACGGCAACCACGCAGACGGGGACAGCGGCGGCGTGATGTGGATAGAAAAGGGAAACTACAGTTTTACCGACTGTCAGTTCCTGGACAATGTGACGGCCAAAAGAGGCGGCGCTGTCTATGCGGTAAGTTCCGGCGAGACCAATATCACCCGCTGCAAGTTCGAGGGCAATCACACGACGGCTACGAAGGGGCAGAACAACAAGGAAGGCGGCGCGGTCTACGTCCACGGTCCGGCCTTGATGAAGATTTGGAAATGTGAGTTCAACGAGAATTGCGGGAGCAAGGGCGGCGCCATCCAGGTCACAAAGGACGACAGCGACAACCGCCCGACCGTTTTCCTGGATGCCTGCTCATTCTATGGGAACCACATTATGTACAGTTATGGTACGACCATCAACGTGGACTATGCCTCCTATTTCGGGATGAACAACTGTTCCATCTACTGGTATACGTACCGGGAGCCCAAGGGCGATACCACGGATATGGAATCCTGCTGGGTAGGACTGGACGGTATCCGGAACGCCGCGGTGGTGAGCAATTGTTCCCTGATCGGTGTCCCCAGGCATAATGCCGGGGGCTCGAAGGCCAACAACAGCGCCCTGCTTGCCGTCTATGAGGGAGCCAGCGGCAAGACCTATCTGGTCAACGACCTCTTCCTCCTGGACCAGGGCGGACCGATTGCCGTCGGAGGCGACGGAACCGGAGACAACCGGACGGCCTATGCCTACTATATCCATCACTCGAACGCTCCTGAGAAACTCGATTTCCTGGAAGGCAGTAGCGAAAACCTGCAGGGCTATTGGAAAGAGCATACCCGTTGCGGGGATGGAGATGACCTGGCAACTTGGGATGAGGACGACAAGTGCTGGAAATGGAATGGTTATTACGTGAAGAACGGTGCTGCGAAGTCTTACGCACATATCGATAAGAGCAGTTTCACCTCCTACCTGAACGCGGCCTGTCCCGCCTTTGTGGACTGGCTGGGCAGCGATATCGGCAAGGACCAGTTGGGCACGGACCGCGGCAGTTCGGACTGGTGGCCGGGGGCCTATCAGCCGCAAGCGACACCGGACGTGCTGATCAAGGTGATTACCTGGAATATCCGTTCTTCTGATATGGATGACACCGGCGACCATGCCTGGAGCGCCCGCCGCGGCGGTATGGCTGCCTTTATCAACGACCGGAAGCCCCAGATCCTATGTATGCAGGAGTGCGAGTCTGACCAGCGCAGTTACCTTACCTCCAACTGTTCCGGCTATTCAGCTGTCTATGACAATACTTCCCTGAGCTGGTGGCAGCAGCTCCAGGGCGTGGAAAGGTCAAACCAGGTCATTCTCTACAAGTCCAGCGATATCTCAGTCCAGTCTTCCGGTACTTTCTGGCTGGTCAGCGGCGCGCCTACGAGCCCGTCCAAATCCTCCGACCAGAATTCCTATCGCAGCTGCGCCTGGATGAAATGTACCTATCTCGGGCAGAAAATGCTGGTGATGGACGTTCACTTCAGCTACCGGACCAAGGATAACAGTACGGCCGGGTCCGATGACGCAAAGGCCCTCCGCGTCAAGGAGATGAACGTCGTCAAGAGCTGGATTGACGGCCATTACAATGCATCAACGGACGGATGGCTGTTGTTTATGGGAGATTTCAACGGCTCTCACTGGGAGAGCATCTTCGACGAGTGGAAGGACGGCACCTACGGCTATTTCTCGCGGGACAAGTGCCCCGGCGGCTCGACCGGCCGTACCTTCAATAACTGGGATTGGGAGAACGGGAACGTGGGAACTATGGATTTTCAGTTCTATAAGGGCTTCCCTTCCGTAAAATCCTACACGATACCGACTGAAACTTACTCCAGTGTCGACTATCTTTCCGATCACTGGCCGGTGGTCGTGGAATACCGGATGAATTAGAAACTATTATCAGTATGCGCGCACTTCGTAACTTTATACTTCTTCTGGCAGGGGCATCCCTCCTCTTCTCCTGCGAGAAAGAAAAAGAGGGTATTGACATGGAAGTCCCTGAGGGTTATGTAGAGATGACCTTCACCGCTGTCTGCGAAGACAGCAAGACCGCCCTCAACGACAGCAATACCGTCTGGAGCGAAGGCGACCAGATCAAGGTCGTCCTCAGCGATGGTTCCGCCGTCAACGCTTCCCTGACCGCCGGTGCCGGCTCAACGACCGGTACTTTCGCCGGTATGGTTCCAAGTGGCAAGACGGCCAACTATGCTGTCTATCCTGCAGCTGCCTATTCCTCCGTGTCCGGTTCTACGGTGAACGTGTCCGTTTCCGCAGAGCAGGCCGGAACTTTTGCAGCCGGCAATATCGCCGTCGCCAAGGTGGCGGCAGACCATAACATGGCGTTCAAGAACGTGAACTCCTTCCTGGTGTTCCAGCTCAAGACCGGCACCGATGTAACACGCGTTGAGGTGACAAGTGTCGATGGCGGCAATCTTGCAGCAACAGTTCCTGTCAGCTGCTCGGGAGATAGTCCTACCCCCGGCAACTCTTTCAGCGGAACACAGTCCGCTACGGTCTCGATGACCACCAGCGGCGCCGGCACTTACTACTTGAGTATCATCCCGGGTGTCACCCACGCCAAGGGCCTGCTGCTCAAATACTATCAGGGAGATGACATCACGGGGACCTACTACTTTGACAGGAGCCTCAGCATCGTGCGGAGCCGGGTGTACGGCTTCGGCGAATTCGAACCCGAAGGTGAGTATTATGTGACCGTCAGCGGAAAAGGCAAGAAGAACGGTGTCAGTTGGGAGAATGCCTTCAGCCAGGACCAGATGGGAAGCCTGCTCGCCGCCGCTTCTTCGGATGTGACAGAGGAGAAGGCCGCGGCAATGGCCGCCATCAAGGGCGCTACCTTCCATATGGGAGCGGGAACCTATGATTTCAGCGACCTCGTCTCGCTTTCGTTTGATGAGGAGGAGTCCGTTTCCTTAAGTTTCATCGGCGGTTATCCCGCCAATCCTTCCGGCGGAGCGAAGCCTGCGCCCGCCAGCAATGCGACGAACATCAGCGGCGGCGACGCGCACGCCTGCTTTGACTTTTCCGGGAAGATGGACATCATCCTTTCCGGTGTGAACATTACCCACGGCCGCGTGTCCGGGCAGCCGGGAGCAGCCCTGACTTGCAGCGGCTCCGGCCTCAGCCTGACGATGACCGACTGCCGCATCAGCGACAATGTCAACCCGGGGAGCGGCGGTTCCAATGGCGGCGCGGGAATTTTCCTCAATGCTGTAGGGGAATTCTCCGCCACGCGGGTTACTTTTGCGGACAATACGTCCCATCACGCTCCCGCCCTCTTCTGCTACAGTTCGGATATGACCTTGAACGACTGTGTGTTCAGCGGGAATACGGCAACCAACTGGGGCGGTGCCATCCGTATCCGTAAGGGCAACCCTGTCTGTACGTTCAACGACTGTAGTTTCAGCGGAAATTCCGCCACAAACGATTCCGGCTGTATTGTCCTTAATGACGGTACAATAAACTTCAATAACTGTAGCTTCACCGGCAACGGCTGCGCCAGCAACGGTGGCGCCATAGTGGCAAATTCCGCCTGTACCATAAATATCAGCGGCGGTTCCTTCAAAGGGAATTATGTCGATGGGGATGGCGGCGAAGGTGGCGCTATCCGCTTGAAATCCGGCGATACAACCCTCAATATCGAGAACTGTACTTTCGGCGGCACGGCGTCAGGGGAAGCCAACTATTCCGGAATGGACGGCGGAGCCCTTTCGCTGCAGGTGGGTACTACTACGATTACAAACTGTGATTTTATCGGGAACTACGCCCTGAATGACGACCCCGCCCGTACCGAGCCCGACAAGGGATATGGCGGAGCCATCGACTGCTACAGTTCTGCCAGCATGACTATTTCCGGCTGCTCGTTCTCCGCTAACAAGGCCTGGAAGGGCGGCGCCGTCAACTGTTCCGCCTCGGGAGACATTTCCATCAGCGGTACGAGCTTTACCGCCAACGGCGGCAGCAATGCCCGGCTCGGAGGGGCTATGCGCGTGAATGCAAACATCGAATTCGAAGATTGTACCTTCGGCGGAGCTTCCGCTTCGGATGGCAATGAGGCGCTCCTCGGCGGAGCTCTCTATTTCGAGGGTAAGACAAGTTCCATTGCCGGATGTTCCTTCTCCCACAACCAGGCCAACATTACAGACAATAATTTTGGCGGAGGTGCCATCTTTATGCGTGGAGGCACTAACCTTGAAATCAGCAGCACGTCGTTTACTTCCAACAGTACGGCTGCCTGCGGAGGCGCCATCTGCGGCTGGACCAAGGCTGAACCCGGTGCCAGTTCGGACAACGGCACGGGGTCGCTGACCATTGGCGGGAATACCACTTTCTCCGGCAACCATGCAGACAAATGGGCCGGCGCAGTCCTCTATAAGCTCAAGGGCAGTTTGACCGTGCACGACACCAGTTTCACCGGCAACTATTCCGATCAGGATACGGGAGCGCTCGATCTGAGCAATACCGCGACTACATTCAGTTTTGCGGACGTCATCTTCAGCGGCAATCACGCAGACGGTGACAACGGCGGGGTAATGTGGTTATCGGACGGGAACTACAGTTTCAGCGACTGCCAGTTCCTGAATAATTATGCGAGCGGTAACGGCGGCGCCATCTATGCGGAGAAAGCCGCAGACATTTCCATCAGCGGCTGTACCTTCGAAGGGAACCATACGACCTGCCGGCAGAATATAGACGACAAGAAGAACGGCGGTGCGCTCTACATACACGGTGCTGCCACGCTGAGAATCAAAGCTTCGCAGTTCAACGACAATTATGCAGGCATCGGCGGCGCGATATTTACCAATAAAGATGAGGACAATTATCCGACGGTCTTCCTGAATGCCTGCTCTTTCTCCGGCAATTACGTCCAGTATCGTTTTGGGGCGGCCATCAATATCGACCATGCGTCCTACTTCTGCATGAACAACAGTTCCTTTGCAAACAATCATTATGTCAATCTGACTTCCGGCGGTGACGGGCTGAAGGCGTCCTGGATTGCGCTGGACGGTATCCAGAACTGCTCGGTCATCAGCAACTGCTCGCTGATCGGACGTACCTGGAGATATAATGACGGCTTGGAGAAAGTGACCACTAACAATGCCCTGATCGGATTATGGGATGCCAAACAGACCTATCTGGTCAACGACCTGATTATCCTTGATACAAACGGCAGTTCGTTCTCTCCGCTCCGGGGGTATAATGAGACACCGTTACAGGCCGTCACCGCTTATTACACGCACTATTCGAAAGACAATCTCAATATCGACTGGTCGGGTGATCATAATACCAAGGGCTATTGGAAGGAACATACCCGCTATGGAAGCGCAGACCAGGAGGCGCAGTGGAAAAACAGCTGTTGGAAATGGGACGGCTATTATGTCAAAAATGAGAGTACGGTCGATTCCTATGACAAGATTTCCAAGTCTGATTTCACGGGATACCTGAATGACGCGTGCCCGGCCTTTGTCACCTGGCTTGGCTCGGATATCAGCAAAGACCAGCTCGGGCACGACCGCGGGACTGTCGAATGGTTGCCGGGAGCCTATCAGAAGGAGGCCGGTGTCGCTCCAGTCCTGCTCAAGGTCGCCACCTGGAATATCCGAGCTGCCTCTATGAACGATTCCGGCGACCGCGCCTGGTCTGCCCGCCGCGCCGGTGTGGCCGCCCTTATCAACGACAGGCAGCCCGATATCATCTGTATGCAGGAATGCGAGAAAGAGCAGCGGGAATACCTTGTAGACCATTGTTCCGGTTACGATGACATCTTTGACGATACTTCGCTCAGTTGGTGGGAACGCAATGTCGAGGGCCTGGAAAACTCAAGCGAGGTCATTCTTTACAAGACCAGCGCTGTCTCCGTCCAGTCTTCAGATACGTTCTGGCTGGTGTCCGGTGCGCCTACCTCTCCGAGCAAGTCTTCCGACCAGAATTCCTTCCGTACCTGCACCTGGATGAAGTGCACTTACAAGGGACAGAAAATGCTGGTGCTGGATGTCCACCTCAGTTACAGGACAAAGAACAATGCTACGATTGAATCTGACGAGGTGATTGCGCTCCGCCAAAAGGAAATGAATGTGATCAAGACCTGGATCGACTCTCACTATAACCCGTCCGGCGACGGCTGGCTCCTGTTCATGGGAGATATGAACGCTACGCACTGGGAGGCCATCTTCGATGAATGGAAGGACGGTACCTACGGCTACTTCTCCCGCGCGGGATTTTCCGGTGATGCGCTGGGCCGTACCTACAACGACTTTAACTACGAGACCGGCAGCGTATCTACCATCGACTACCAGTTCTACAAGGGCTTCCCTTCGGTACAGTCCTATAGCATCATCAGGGATACTTATTCCGACGTCGAATACCTCTCCGACCACTGGCCGGTAGTGGTGGAATATAAGATGTAATGAAGAAACTGACGAAAATATGGGTTACCCTCGTCTGTCTCCTGGCACCGATGGCCGTCGGGGCGCAGGACCTGCGCCTAGCCGGTACGGTGAAGGATGCCGAGACGGGGGAGGGCGTCATCGGTGCCTCGGTGCTGGTGAAGGGGACGACCGTCGGTGCCGTCACCGATCTGGACGGCAACTTTTCCCTCGGCGCAGCTGCCGGGAAGGAGATTGTCGTCAGCGCCCTGGGCTATGACGATTATACATTTGTAGCGGCGTCCGGAATGGAAGCCCTGGACATCCGCCTGCGCCTGTCCGCCGAGTTCCTCGACGAGGTGGTGGTGGTGGGCTACGGTGCGGTCAAGAAGGCCAATCTTACCGGTGCCGTGGACCAGGTGGACGCCGAGGTGTTCAAGGGCCGGCCTGTGGGCAACGCCACCCAGATGCTGGTGGGCTCGATTCCCAACCTCAACATCACCCTCCCGGATGGTAAGCCTGGGCGCTCGGCTTCGTACAATATCCGCGGTGCGACCTCCATCGGCGGCGGCGGAAGCGCGCTGGTGCTCATCGACGGTGTGGAGGGGGACCCGTCCCTCATCAATCCCAACGACATCGAGAGTGTGTCCGTCCTGAAGGACGCCGCGTCGGCTTCCATCTACGGTTCGCGCGCTACCTACGGCGTGGTGCTCATTACCACCAAGAATCCGGACAAGGACAAGGGGCGTTTCTCCATTTCCTATAGCGGTAACGTCTCCTTTATGCAGCCGACCGCCGTTCCGGACGTAGTGGATGACGGTTATGTCTATGCCCGTATGTACTACGACGCCTGGTACAACTTCAACCGTTCGCAGCCTACCGGCATCAACAAGTCGCAGCCGTTCTCCCGCCTGTGGCTGGACGATTTCCGGCAGCGGAAGAAGGACGGGATTACCCAAAGCGCGACGGTCAACGAATCCGGCCAGTATGTCTATTACGGCAATACGGATTACTATGACGTGCTGTACAAGGATTTCGTCTTCTCCCATAACCATAACCTCTCCGTGAGCGGCACGGCCGGACCGATGAGCTATTTCCTGTCCGGGCGTCTGTACGACTACGACGGCCTGTTCAAGTTCAACCCCGACGTGTACCGCACGATGAATATCCGGGGCAAGGTGCAGGCCCGTATCCTTTCCTGGCTCACCCTGACGGAGAATATGGAGTACACCTACGACAAGCAGCACATCCCTTCCGCCTACCTCGGCGAGGGTCAGGGTAATTTCTGGCGCTCCATCGCCGACGAGGGGCACCCCTGTTCGCCGGTGTTCAACCCGGACGGCACGCTGACCAAATCCGGTGCCTATGCCATCGGCGGCCTGGTGACCGGGAATAATTACGAAGACCGGCTCATCAAGAATTTCCGGACGACGACTGCGCTGAAGGCGTCTTTCTTTAACGATACCTTCCGCGTGAACGCCGATTTCTCATTCTCGTCCCGCGACAAGCACGAGAACAAGAAGCAGACGGCCATCCCGTACAGCGAGATCTTCGGGGAGATCACCTATCTGGGCAATCCGTTTACGGACGACCGGATGTCGGAATACTATTCCACGCACCAGTACATCGCCACAAACGTGTACGCTGAGTATGAGAATACCTTCGGCTCCAGGCACTATTTCAAGGGCCTGTTGGGTTTCAATTATGAGAGCCGGAAGGATGAGAACGGCAAGTTCACCCGTTACGGGCTCCTTACCCCGGACGTGACGAACATCAACCTGGCGGTGGGCGACGAGATGATTATGACGGCCTCCGAGACCAAGTGGAACGTGGCCGGCTTCTTTGCGAGAATCAATTATGCCTACGACAACCGCTACCTCTTTGAACTGAACGGCCGCTACGACGGCTCGTCCAAGTTCCCGGTCAATTCGCAGTGGGGTTTCTTCCCCTCGGTTTCCGTGGCCTGGAGACCCTCGATGGAGCATTTTTGGAAAGTCAATCCGATGATTGTCTCCAACCTGAAACTGCGCTTCTCCTACGGTGAACTCGGTAACGGTAATGTCGCCGCCTATTCCTATCTGGAGAAGTTCTCCTTCGGCAATATGAGCACGATGGTGCTGGACGGCGTCACCCGTGCGCGCTATACCTCGATTCCCACCCAGATTCCGGACAACCTTACCTGGGAGACCGCCCGCACGATAGACGGCGGACTGGACATTTCCTTCCTGAAGGGGAAAATCGAGCTCAACGCCGATTATTATGTGCGGAAATCCTACGATATGTTCACCGTCGGCCCCACCCTGCCCGATACCTACGGCGCATCTGCACCCAAGGGCAATTACGCCGATATGAGTACCTACGGATTCGAACTGTCCCTTGCCTACAACGACGCCTTCAAACTGGGCGGCCACGACCTGAACGTAGGCTTCAAGGCTACGCTCGCTGACAGCCGTACCTGGATCGACAAATACAACAATCCCACCGGCGACCTGGACGATTACCGCGTGGGCGAGGAGTTGGGCGAAATCTGGGGCTATGTCTGCAACGGCCTGTTCCAGAGCCAGGAGGAGATTGACAATTACTATGGTCCGGGCATCCCTTATACGAATACGAAATTCCCCCTGTCGAGCGGGAACGTCGTCTGCCCTGGCGACATCATCGTCGAAGACCTGAACGGAACCCAGATCATCGACAGCGGCGCCTGGACGGCGCAGGATCCCGGCGACCGGCGGATTATCGGCAACAGCACCCCTCGCTTCCGCTATTCCTTCTCCCTTAACCTGGAGTGGAATGGCATCTACGCTTCCGCCTTCTTCCGCGGGATAGGGAAGCAGGACTGGTATCCGAGCAAGGAATCACCGTTCTGGGGCCAGTACAACCGCCCTTACAACCAGGCCTTCAAATGGATGATCGGCAATTACTGGACGAAGGACAATCCGGACGCCTATCTTCCCAAGTATACGGGCTACTATAATCCGTTCCTTGCAGGGATTCCCATTTCCCGCTATGTTCAGGATGCGTCGTTCATCCGTCTGCAGAACCTGCAGATCGGCTGGAACCTGCCCGGGAAGTGGCTTGAAAAGGCGAAACTCAGCGGTGTGAGCGTCTATTTCTCGGGCGAGAACCTCTGGACCTGGTCGCCGATGTACAAACTGACCAGGGATTTCGATATCGTGACCGTGACGCAGCGCTCCGACGACGACATCACTACGGACAATATGGGTGACGGCTTCAATTATCCCACGATGCGGACTTTCAGTCTTGGTGTAACCATCAGTTATTAGAAGGAGGCAGGATATGAAATTCAGATACGTTTACATACTTTGGGTACTGATGGCCCTGCTCCCCGTCTCCTGCTCCCTGCAGCAACAGCCGGAATCGTATGCCAGCAAAAAGGAGATTTTCTCTTCCGACGAGGGGCTCCGTTCCTATGCCTATTCTTTCTACTGGGCGATTCCGAGCCTGAACGACATCCCCATCTGCGAGGCTTCCAACGTCGATTATGCAGCCTGCCGCAGTTATTCCAATTTCTATTGCTTCGGCGCCTATACGGCGGAGTCCAATACTTCCTGGGACTGGAGCGAACTGCGGAAAATCAACTATTTCATCGACGGGCTGCATAGCGAAGACTGTACGGTCAGCGCCGAGGTGCGAAACAATTACGAGGGCATCGCGCGCTGGTTCCGGGCCTGGTTCTATTATGGCAAACTTACCACCTACGGCGCCGTTCCCTGGTTCGACCATTGTCTCAGCAATGACGAATTCGACGAGATGTACAAGAACAGGGATTCGCGGGACGTGATTATCGGCCATATCATCGACGACCTGGATTTTGCCTTTGAGCACATCCAGGCGGAGAGTTCCCACAACAACACGATGATTTCCAAGTACACCGCGCTGGCATTGAAATCGAGAGCCTGCCTCTTCGAGGCCAGCTGGAGGAAATATCACGGCGAAACGGAGAACGGTTATACCTCACAGCAGCTCTACGGGCAGTGCATCGACGCCTCTCAGAAACTCATCGATGCGAAGGTGTTCTCCCTGAACAAGACGGCTTATACGGATAACTATATCACCACGACCGGAGCCTACCGGAGCCTGTTCTACTGCAAGGAAGTTGTGACCTCCGAGGTGATTCTCGGCGTGGAGGCCTGGCTGGATTACAATGTCTCCGGCAATGCCAACCGGCAGTTCAATTCCGGGTCTTACGGCAACAGTTACTGCCTCTCCAGGGCCTTCGTGTTCACCTACCTGCGCTCGAACGGCCTGCCGTTTACCGATCAGGAGAATTATTCGGCCATCGCTTTCAAGGATGAATTCGCCAACCGCGACGACCGGCTCCGCCAGACCGTGAAGGGGCCTTCCTACCGGATGAGCGGAGGGACTTCCTTCCATAAGGTGGCCGATATCGTGAACAATGTGGCGCCTACGGGATATCATCCCATCAAATTCGTGGAAGACGCCACCTCCAAGGACAATAAGGCCAAGAACGAGAACTGCTATCCCGTTTTCCGTTATGCGGAGGTGCTGCTCAATTATGCGGAGGCCCTGGCCGAAACCGGCGCCATTACGGCATCCGACTGGCGCAAGACCATCGGCGCCATCCGCGAACGCGCAGGCATCAACGATTCCAACGGCGCCCTGAGCACCTTGCCCAAGAAGATAGACGGTTATCTCCAGCAGATGTTCTATCCCGACGTGACGAACCCCGTCATCCTGGAAATCCGCCGCGAGCGGGCCATCGAACTGGTCTATGAGGGCTTCCGCGTGGATGACCTCAACCGCTGGGCGGAAGGTCACTGCTTTGAGTCCGTCCCCTGGACGGGTATCCATTTCGCGGATATGGACACGCCCATCGATGTCAACAGCGACGGTGTGGCCGACTATTATTTTACCCATAAGGGCGTATTTGAAATTCCTGCCGAGCATAAGGGCATCTACGTGTATGTCCTTCCGGAAGGCAGTACGGAGCAGGGGCTGTATGCCGACGCCAATCCCGCCGGCGGCTACGACCTTCGTTATGAACTGTCGCTCAAGCGCAAATGGTATGACGACGACAGGCAGTACCTGCGCCCCGTTCCCGCCCAGATTGTCCGCGATTATGCGAACAGGGGCTATGTAATCGATCAAAATCCCGGATGGTAGTATGAGAAAGACAAGTATATTGTTGCTATGTTCCCTTGTGCTGCTGGGCTGCGGTAAAATGGGAAAAGACGGCCGGCCGAAGCAGGAAATCGACTGGAGCGAGTGGTATTATGACGATGAGTCGTCCGCTTCCGACAAACCGTCCGTGATGGTGATGTCGTTCAATGTGCGTTACGGTACGGCCGAGGAAGAACTCCCGGAGAACAACTGGGTCAACCGTCGGGATGCGTGCTGCGCGATGGTCAACGGCGTGCGCCCGGTATTGATGGGCGTTCAGGAATGTATGAAACATCAGCGCGATTACCTGCAGGCCCAGTGCCCGGAATATGATGTGGTGGGTGTCAGCCGCGACGAGACTGCGGACGGCGAGCAGACGGCGATTTTCTATAACCGGGATTCGCTGTCCGTCTCCGCCTGGGGAACCTTCTGGCTCACGGAAACTCCCGACGTGGTGAGCAAGCATCCCTGGGCCGGGAATTACCGTAATGCGACCTGGGTGAAAGCCACCCACGTCAAGACCGGGAACACCTTCTATCACATCAACACGCACCTGGACCTCAAGGAGGACGTGCAGGGCTTCGAGATGGAGGTGATTATGAACTTTATCCACGAAAACTGCGGATCCTTCCCCGTGGTGCTGACGGCAGACTGGAACACGCGAGAGGACGATGCGATTTTCGACGAGATGTACCTGACCTTCCAGAATGCGCGGATGACCGCCGTCACCGGCGACGCATACGGAACCTACAACGGATTCGGCACGGTTACGTCCACCCTCCGTTACGACCACATTTTTTACCGAGGATTTCCGCTGTGCAGCCGATTCATTACGGTGCTGCAGAGCTGGGAGGGGCACCGGTATATTTCAGACCATTATCCCGTATATGCAATCCTTCATTTCTGATGGCGTATGAGTAAAAGAATATTTGCATTTGCCCTTGCCATCCTTGCACTCGTTGCGTGCAGGAAAGAGCCTTCCGTCAAGGCGGAATTCACCATCGACAGGGATGTCTGCGAGGTGAATGAAGCGATTGCCGTGAAAAACAGTTCCTCTGCCAGCAATACCATCATCGGCCTTTGCCGCTGGGAATGGGACGGTCACGTCAGTTATGAAAGCGAAGTGGGGACGGTCAGCTTTGCCGAAGCGGGCGAGCATACGATTATCCTTACGGTGTTTGCCGAGCAAGGCGTGGCTCCGTCCAGTACTTTTTCCCGCGTAGTGACGGTCAATGCCGGCGGTGACGACCCCGGTGGCGACGATCCGGGCGGTGATGAGCCTGAAAAGGATTATTATGTGACGGTAAGCGGCGCCGGAGACGGCAGCGGCGACAGTTGGGCCAATGCCCTGAACGTGGCCGGCCTGTGGGCGATGCTCCACCTGGACGGGACCGAGCCGGACGAGGGCGCTGCGAAGATTGCCGCCCTTAACGGCGCAACCTTCCACCTTGGCGCCGGAGACTATGAACTGGATTCCTATCCGGTCGTTTCCCTCAACCAGGGCAGTATGCTCAGCGTTACCTTCAAGGGCGACTATCCTGCCGAAGGCGGCGACAGCCAGATTCGCGGCGGTGCCCATCGCGCCAATTTCAGCGGCGGCGGCAAGCACGGCGCGTTGATCCTGCGCGGCAAGATCGACGCTACCTTCGACGGGATCGGCTTCATCGGCGGTTATTCTACTGCCGATGAGGATGCGGCCGGCGTGGCTGCAGCCCTCGACTGCGACGCGAAGGAAGATGCCGGATTCCTGAATGCGGACATCCGCGTCACGATGCGCTACTGTACCGTCAGGGACAATACGAACGATTCCTATGCAACGGGAAGTCAGGCGGATGAATGGGGCGCAGGCGTGCGGCTCAGGAACGTGACCTCCTTCGTGGCGGATTCCGTGACCTTTGTCCACAATACCTCGCACGCCGGGGCTGCCCTCTGCCTCCGCAAGACCAAAGCTTCCCTGGCGCATTGCAGGTTCGAGGACAACAGGGCTTACTATATCTCCGGTGCGGTGTATGTTACCGGCGAGAGCGATGTCCAGTTTGAGACTTGTACCTTCAGGCATAATTCGTCTGAAACCGAGAGGGGCGGAGCGATGTATGTGAACCAGGCTTCGTATGCTGCTTTCACCGCTTGCCTGTTCCAGGGGAATAAGACGGGCTTTACCGGCGGCGTCTTCGCCCTGGCCGGCAAGAACAGCGAAATCCTCGTTACCGACAGTGTCTTCGGCGGGACCGGAGAAGGCGAGCCCAACTATTCCACGGGAACGAAGGATATCGGCGGTGCCGGTACCCTCTACCTGCAGGACCAGTCCACCGCTACGCTGCGGAACTGTACCATCACCGGCGACCATTCCAAGCGCTGGGGCGGTTCCATCTATTGCAACACCACCAAGGGCGCCCTGAACCTGGAGAACTGCATCTTCACGGATTGCCACACCACCGGATGCGGCGGCGCAATGACGGCCGGTTTCAATAATTTCGGTACGATACGGATTATGGGCGGTGCCTTCATCAATTGTTCTTCCATCGACGGCGGTGCCATCCTGGCCGACGGCAAGAGCGGCGCCGAACTGAAGATCTATAAGTGGAACGATACGGAAGGTACGCTGTTCCAGGGGAATCACGTTTTGGGAGATACGCAGCAGGGCGGCGCGCTCAAACTTCAGCACACGATTGCCGTACGGCTGTTCGGAACCCGGTTCAAGGAGAACTATGCCGGCCGCGGCGGGGCGATTTATATTACCGGAGGATCAACCAGCGTTTATCTCGATGCGTGCTCTTTCGATGCCAATTACATCACCGGCAAATGGGGTACCACCATTTATGCCTGGAACGCTTCCGAATTCCAGATGAACAATACGTCCATCCGGGGTTCCTACACTACCAATGGCAATCCGGACGATGTCAACAACGCCAGACCGGCGTGGTTGTATTTCGAAGAGGTCCCCGGCGTCATCGGCATCTCCAACAGTACGATTATCGGTGATCCGCAGTACTATGACGGTGTGACCTTCCATCCGCTCACCGACAACCACACTTGCCTGGTCTGCACCAGCGGTACCAAGTGCTATCTGACCAACAGCATCATTCTGCCCGAGACGCCCTCCATCCACTCTGTGGAAGGAGACTATGCCGACGGTGCCCACGAGGCCATAGATGCCTATTACAGTTATTACAGCGATCTGTATGGCTATAATCCGCTTACTGACAGCGGAGGGAACACCGGCGGGCTTTCGAGGAGCAGCATCGAGTCCCTGGACTGGGATGCCGGTTGCTGGACCTGGAACGGCTTTATCGGCGGAAATCCCGTCAGCAGGGTCTCTTATGACGGTATTTACGAACGTATGAACCAGATTTCACCCGCCTTCGTTTCCTGGCTCGGAGAAGACTTCCCCTGCGACCAGCGACACGTAGGCCGGGGCACGGGCCTCTGGTGGCCGGGCGCCTATCAGGAATAGTAAAGTATACACACACTATCATTAAAACCATATGAAAAAAAAACAATTCAATCTCAATGCGCCTCGGATGCAGTACGTGTGTCCGTGCGCCTGGGCGGAAGAACTCAGCCCTGAACTGGTGCTTTGCGACAGTCTTGAAGACAATGCAACATCAGAAGACTATGAGTTCGATGACATTTGGACCGTTAACCCTTAAAATGACAGCCATGAAAAAGTTTTTTACCCTTCTTGTGGCAGCCGTTTCGGCATCGGCCCTCTTCTTTTCCTGTTCGGTAAAAGAAATCAATGAACCCGTAGACGTAGTTATTCCCGAAGGCTATGTCGCCGTCGATTTTACCGCCAGCATCGAGGCTGTAAAATCCGACATCGACGCCCAGGGCCATACGGTGTGGTCCGACGGTGATGAAATCGCTGTTTTCTGGGAAGACGGTCAGGGAACCGCTACCCTTACCAGCGGTGCCGGAACCGTCAGCGCAGTGTTCCGCGGGGTGATCCCTGCCGGCAAGACCGCGCAGTATGCCGTGTATCCTGCCGATGCAGCGGTGGGCGTGGACGGCTCTTCCGTCAGCGTTGCGATTCCTGCGGAGCAGACCGGCTCCTTTGCGGCCGGCAACATCGCCGTTGCGGCGGTGGATGGCAGCAATGGCCTGGAATTCTTCAATGTGAACGCTTTCCTGAGCGTGCAGATTACCAGCGCTGACATTACGAAGATTACGGTGGAGAGCGTGGCGGGAACTCCGCTCGTGGGTGTCCAGACTGTCCTCTTCGGCGGTCAGGGCCCTGAGCTTGAAGCCTATTCCGCTGAAGAGTCTTTCGTTGCGATGACGGTGAACGGCGCGGGTACCTACTACCTCAGCGTGATGCCCGAGCAGACTCACTCCGGCGGCCTTCTCCTGCAATACTTCAAGGGGGATCAGGTTTCCGGATCGTATATGCTCGACAGGAGCGTGACCACGCACCGCAGCAGGGGCCTTGCCTTCGGCGAATTCGAGCCCAACGACGAATATTATGTCACGGTCGACGGCGCGGGCAGGAAGACCGGTCTCAGCTGGGCGGATGCGATGAGCAAAGACCAGATGTTTGCGCTCCTTACTCCCGGAGATACTCCCAGTGCCGCTGACTCTGCCGCCAGGGCCCTTGCCCTTGACGGCGCGACCTTCTACATGGCGGAGGGAACCTACGACTTTGGCGACGATCCGAGGATTGGCTTTAAGGAGGAAAATCCTGTGGCAATTACCCTCAAGGGCGGTTACAACGCCTCCACCGGCGAGCGCGACCTGGCCAATTATGCTACGATTATCACCGGCAACCGTGACGACAATGCGGATCCCGTTACCGGACATATCTGCCTGAAACTCAGGTATAATATGGATGTCACGCTGGACGGTCTCCATTTTGAGAACGGTCTGTCTTCTTCCGACAAGGGCGGTGCTCTGAACTGCTACGGCACCGATCTCAACGTTACCCTGGTGGACTGCGTCATCAGCAACAACAAGAATATCGTTGACGGTGCCGACAAGAACGGCGCAGGACTCTACCTGGAGTCAGTCGGATCCTGCACGGCCACCCGCGTTACGTTCAGCAACAATACTTCGCTGCACGCTCCGGCACTGTATGTCTACGCATCTGACATCACCCTTAACGATTGCACCTTCAGCGGCAACTATGCTTCCAGCTGGGGCGGCATTGCCCGTATCCGTCAGGCTGACCCCGTATGCACTTTCAACAACTGCACATTTGACGGGAACTCCGCAGAATACGATTCCGGCGGTGTGTATGCCGATGCCGGAACCACCACCTTCAACAACTGCGACTTCATCGGAAACCACGGCAGCGATAAAGGCGGCGCCCTTACCTTGGCCGGAACCAGCACCGTGAATATCAGCGGCGGTTCCTTCAAAGGCAACTATGTCAGCGTTGAAGGCGGAGCCATCCGTGTCAGCAGCGGCACGCCTACCCTCAATATCGAGAACTGCACCTTCGGCGGCAGCGAGGACGGTGAACCGAACTATTGCGGTAGAGATGGCGGCGCCCTTTCACTGAATGTCGGTACCACCACCATTACAAACTGTAATTTCATCGGCAATTATGCATACTATGACACCTGTGACAGGAAGGATGAAGATGTTGCGTTCGATGATGTAACCAATGTGGGTTACGGCGGAGCCATCGACTGCTTCAACAAGGCCAACATGACCGTTTCCGGAGGCACCTTCTCGGGGAGCGTCGCCTGGAGGGGCGGTGCTATGAACATCAACACTTCCGGCTCAGTAAGCGTTACCGGTGCCACCTTCACCGCCAACGGAACCGCAGAAGCGACCCGTGCCGGCGGTGCCATCTTCGGCAAGAAGAATTTTACCATTAGCAACTGTACCTTTGGCGGCGCGGATGCGGCCGACGGCAACAAGGCCAAGTTCGGCGGTGCCATCAATCACGTAAAGAACGACGGTAATAATGGCCTCATGACGGTTAATGGCGGAACATTCCGGAACAACGTGGCCAACGAATGCGGCGGCGCCATCTGTGAGGAGTCCGCAGCGATTATCGATCGTTACAGCGGTCAGGGCACACTGTTCCAGGATAATTGGGTAACCAAAGAGGCTGCTAACGATTACGGCGGCGGTGCCATCTGGGCGGAAACCTACAGCGGGAGCGACAATAAAAAGGTCGTGGTCAATTATGCCGTATTCAAGGGCAATGAGGCTTTCAGCGGCGGTGCGTGCTTTGTCTATGGCAACAGTTCCAGGATTGATTTGAATTACTGCACCTTCGGCGGGGAGAATTCCGGCGATGCCAATTATGCCCGCGGAAACAGCAGCAACGGCGGCGGCGGCACCCTCTGCATGGGGGAACAGAATACCTATGCCAATCTCGTGGAATGTACCATCACAGGCGACCATGCCAAGCGCTATGGAGGTTCCGTCTTTGCCAATACCAAGAAAGATTTTGTTGCCAGTGGCTGCACCTTCAATGGCTGCTATTCCAGCAGCGGCTGGGGCGGCGCCATCGCTACCCGGAAAGGATCAATGAACCAGACGATGATTAAAGGAGGATCCTTCATTAACTGTCATTCCAATTGTGGCGGAGCCATCCTTTGCCGCATGTCTTCAGGTAAATTGTCTTTTACCACTTATAACGACGAGGGAACCCTGTTCCAGGGCAATTATGCCAACAAAGCAGGCGAGATTTACCAGGGTGGCGCCATCCAGCTGGAAGGTGCGGCAACCGTAACAGACGGCACTAGTTCGCTGCGTGTAACCATCTGGAAGACGCGCTTTGTCGGCAACTATGCCGGCCAGGGCGGCGCAATGTACGCAAAGAGTACAGGCAAGCCCGACATCTACATCGACCGCTGCTCCTTCGACGGCAACTACATTACCAGGAGATGGGGCCCCGTCATCGCCACCGACGGTCTGAACCGATTCCAGATGAACAACTGCACCATCCGGAATTCCTATACCACCAGCACCGATGCCGAAGAACAGACCGGCCTCAAACCTTCCTGGCTAGCCCTCGACGGTATGCCTGAAGACGGTCTTGTCACTATCAGCAACACCACCATCATCGGTGACGTTCAGTACAGTGCCGACGGTAGTTCCTTTACTCCGCTGCCCGACGGCAACGCGCTTATCGCTATCTGGGGTTCCCAGCCGAACTACCTGATCAACAACATCATCGTTCCGAACACGGCTTCGGTGGACGCAGTTAAGGGAACCGGCAGCGAGGATGTCAAACTCCGCTACAACCAGCTTGGCACTGTGTCCAACGCTTCGCAGGACGACCTCGGCGGCAACGTCACGGGCCTCACCGCCTCCAGCATCGGCGGTCTCAGCTGGACCAACGACTGCTGGCAGTGGAACGGCACTATAGACGGCAACGCCCCGGCCATGACGACGGCCTCCGACGTCCTCGACCGTCTCAATGCCCTCAATGCCGCTTTTATTACCTGGATTGACTCCCCGGACGACCACTTCGACTACTACGGTATCAACCGTGGCGACGGTTATTGGTGGCCCGGCGCCTATCAGCCTGCAGTAGACTAGTCCTGGATACGGGTATATGATTTCAGCGGCTTGTGGTTTTCCATAGGCCGCTGAAATTTGTTTATCGTATAAATATTCTTATATTTACGGCTCGTAACCAAGAATCTATCAACGCAAACCATATGAAGAAAAAACTAACCCTTTTCACAACGCATCGGATGCCTTATTCGTGTCCGTGCGCCTGGGCGGAAGAACTCAGCCCGGAACTCGTGCTGTGCGTAAGTTTTAATGACAACGCAGGCTCAGAAGACTATGAGTTCGATGACATCTGGGACCTTAATCCTTAAAATGACAGCCATGAAAAAGTTATTTACCATTCTCGTGGCAGCCACATCGGCTTTTGCCCTTTTCTTTTCCTGCACGGTAAAAGAAATCAATGAACCTGTAGAGAATCTCGTTCCCGACGGCTATGTGGCCGTGAATCTGAGCGCCAGTATGGAGGCTGTCAAGTCGGCCATCGACGGAGAAGGCCATACGGTCTGGTCCGAAGGCGATGAGCTTGCTATTTTCTGGGAAGGCGGCCAGGGTACGGCTTCACTCGCCAGCGGTGCCGGTAACTCCACTGCCGTTTTCACTGCCGTTATTCCGGAAGGGAAGCAAGTAAGTTATGCCGTGTATCCCTCCGATGCAGCCGTCGCGGCTGATTTTGAGAATTCGACGGTGAGCGTCAGCGTTCCTGCGGAACAGGCCGGTAGCTTTGCGGCCGGTAACATCGCCGTAGCCAAGGAAGATGCAGGGAATCTGGCGTTCTATAATGTCAACTCCTTCCTGAGCGTCCAACTCATCAGCGACGACATCACCAAGATTGAAGTGGAGAGCGTGTACGGCAGTCCTTTTGCCGGAACCCAGTTGGTTTATCTCGGTGGTGAGACCCCCGAGCTGGGTGCCATGCTCGAGACCTCGTCCGTCGTCTCCATGACGGCCGGTGTCGCCGGAACCTATTACATCAGTGTTCTGGGAGATATCGTGCATAGTGAAGGTTTCCTCCTGAAGTACTACAAGGGAGATATGCTCAGCGGTACCTATCACCTGAACAAGAGCGTTACCACCCTTCGCAGCAAGGGCCTTTCCTTTGGCGAGTTCGAACCCGACGGCAACTACTACGTGACCGTAGAAGGCCAGGGCAAGAAGAACGGTGTCAGTTGGGAGAATGCTATGAGCAAGGATCAGCTCTGGAGCATGCTCGCCCTCACCGGCAGCGAGACCGAGGCCGAAAAGGCGGCGAAGCTGGCGGCCATTGACGGCGCTTTCATCCATATGGGTGGCGGCGAATATGTCTTCGGCGATACGCCGCTCCTTTCCTACGACGAGGAGAATCCCGTAACGCTGACCTTCATCGGCGACTACCCGGCTACGGGCGGTGTCCAGGACAGGACGGATCCGGCCAACCGGGCCTATTTCTCCGGAGCAGAGGCCCACGCGGCGCTGATTCTTCGTGGTAAGATCATTGCGAATTTCGATGGAATCGGATTCAAGGATGGATATACCAATGATGATGAGGAAGAGATTGAGACTTCCGGCTCTGCACCTAAGGTGGCTGCGGCCCTGGACGCTGTCGGCGAAGGGGTGTTCATTAACATGAGTTATTGTGACGTGAAGGAAAACGACCATAATGCCAACGGTAACTGGGGAGCAGGTATCCGTCTGAACGGCGTTGGTTCCTTTAGCGCTGATCATGTCGTGTTTGCCGACAACAGCTCTCCCGCCGCTCCTGCGTTGAGTATCCGTAACACGAACGTAAGCGTGACCGATTGCGAGTTCAATGGCAATGAAGCCACAACAAGCAATTCCGGTGCGGTTTATATTTCCGGTACCAGCGAGGCGGTGTTCACCTCCTGTATTTTCGACGGCAATGCGGCCACGGCCAAGAACGGTGGAGCAGTGCATCAGAATCAGTATTCGACCAGTACATTTACTGATTGTATATTTACGAACAATATCGCCTTTAACGATGATTCCAGCAGGACAAGTGGCGAAGGCTATGGCGGTGCCATCAATGTGGTTGGTAGTTCAAGTGCTGATCCGGTCCAGAATCCTAACATTACCATAGAGAATTGTACTTTCTCCGGGAATATGGCCTGGAGAGGGGGATGTATTCACGTTGCGGCTACCGGAACGGCAAGCGTTACCGGCTGTACGTTCAGCGGAAATGGAAGTCCCACTACCACCCGCGGTGGCGGAGTTGCCTACACTGAGAGTGACATCTCGTTCACTGACTGTACTTTTGGTGGTGAGAATGCCGAAGATGCCAATCAGGCACTGTGGGGCGGAGCCATCCATAACGTAGGTGGCATTACCAGTATCTTTACCAGCACTTTCCAGAATAACGTGGCCGCTGGTGGCGGTGGCGCCGTCTGCGCTGAGAAGTGCCTCCGTGTAGATTATTCCGGCGGCGGAACCAGTTATTTCCTGGGCAACAGCGTCACCGGCACTGCTGCGGACAAAAATAATCATGCCAGCAACGGCGGCGGAGCCATCTGGGCAGAAACTTACAAGACCGATTCCGGAAAGAACGTTTCCGTCAAGAAAGCCGTTTTCAAAGGTAACCACGCAGTAAGCGGTGGAGCAGCGTTGGTTTATGGAAACAGCACCGGATGCAACTTCTATGATTGTACTTTCGGCGGAACGGAAGAAGGCGAAGCCAATTATTCCACGGGTAACGAGAAGAATCACGGCGGTGGATCCATTTACCTCAGGGACAAGTGCTATTGCACTGTCCGGAACTGTACCTTCACCAATGAACACGCTATGCGTTATGCCGGTTCCGTATTTGCCAACAACAGCGGTAACTTTATCGTTGAAGGCTGTACCTTCACCGGTTGCTATTCCAGCAATGGATGGGGCGGCGCCATTAATACGTCCAGTGGTTCACTCGACAATCTGACCATTAAGGGCAGTTCCTTCATCGGATGCCATTCCAACTGCGGCGGAGCCGTCCTGACCCGTATTTCATCCGGAAAAGTGGCTATAACGGATTATAATGACAAGGGCTGCCTCTTCAAGGGCAACTATGCCGATCATGCTACGGCTGTCTATTGCGGCGGTGCGCTTCAGATTGAGGGCAAATCTACCGTTTCGGAGGGAACCAGCAGTGTTCGCGTTACCATCTGGAAGGCCGATTTTATCGACAACTATTCCGGCAATGGCGGTGCCATTTATTCCAAGAACAGCGGCAAGCCCGATATCTACATCGACCGTTGCTTCTTCGACGGCAACTATATCACCAAAGAGTGGGGTGCCGTTATGGCTACGGACGGTTTGAACCGTTTGAACATCAATAACGTCTCTATCCGGAATTCCTATACCACGAGTACGGACGCCGGGAGGCAGACGGATAACAAGCCCTCCTGGATTGCTATTTACGGCAATCCTAGCGCGTTCAGCATCAGCAACAGCACCATCATCGGTGATCCTCAGTACAGTGCTGACGGCGAGTCGTTTACCCCTCTCCCTTCGGGCAACGGCCTCATTAACTACGGTGGCAGTACGACCTTGTACCTCATCAACAATATCATTGCCACCAATACGCCTTCTATCCCTGTAGTGTACGGTGATACCGGTGCGCAGACCGTTGACCTTCGTTATAATCAGTATGGTACTGCGACCAACGTCGTCACTACTGACAACGGCGGTAACGTGAGCGGCCTTACTGCTTCCGACTTCGACGGCCTTTCCTGGGCCGGCAGGTGCTGGCAGTGGAGCGGCACCGTCGGCGGCGTGGCGCCCGATATGATTACTGCGGAAGACTTCCTTACGAGGCTCAGCGCGGTCAATGAGGCGTATGTCACCTGGATCGCTTCTCCGGACGACCACTACGACTACTACGGCACCAACCGTGGCGACGGTTATTGGTGGCCCGGTGCCTATCAGCCTGCCGTAGACTAGTCCTGGATACGGGTATATGATTTCAGCGGCTTGTGGTTTTCCACGAGCCGCTGATTTTTTTAGCGGAGGATAAAACGCCGTGAGCGGCGGGGGGAGGCGCCGGCGTAGAAATCTACCAGGACGCGGGGACCGTCCACGACGAGTTTGTAGGCTCCGGCGCAGTCGGCCAGGGAGTAGGCGCGGATGCCCGGACGGTATTCGTCAAAGAGGGGCTTGCCCGCCTCGTTGCCATATTCGGCGGCGCCGGAGGCAATCAGCTTGTATTCGCCCTTTTCCGCACTGCTCCAGACGCTGTTCATGGTCATCTGGGTGATGCGGCCGCCGTCACCCTTCCAGTCCAGGAATTCGGTGGTATGGGTGTGTCCGCAAAGGACGATGGCGTCCAGGGAAGCGAGTAAGGCGCGGATTTCCCGGCGCTCTGCGGCATATCTGTCGTTCCGGCTTCCGAGCAGGTACCAGAAATAGATATCCGGGTCGTCAAAAGGAAATACGGGCCCGTGGACGATGACGAAGACGTGCCTTGCGTCCCGGGCTTCTTCCAGCAGGGCCTTGATGCGCTGTGTCCCTGGGTGGTTGAAGTCGATGACGACGAAGGCGTCCGCTCCGCAGCGGAAAAGGAAATTGACATCTGTGATTTCCTGTCCCAGTTCGCGGGACAGGCGTGCCGTCATATATTCTTTGTACGCCTGCCGGCAAACGGCGTCGTCATTGCCGCGGACGTCGTGGTTCCCCGCAACGGTAATAAAGGGCAATTCCGGAGCGATGCTGTCCTTCAGCAGGTTCATGGCGTCGTCCAGAAAACGTTTGTGGGTGGCGGCGTCCGCAGTATCGCCCTGGATCAGGTCTCCCATCTGGAAGACATAGCGGGTGTCGTCATCCACCAGGCAGGCGGCCCGCTTGACGAGTTCCCTGCATCGTCCTGACCACATCTCTCCGTTCCTTGCGAATTCTTCCCGGTGTGCGGCTTCCCTCGCAGGGTTCGGATCCCTGTATCCGGCGTGGTACTTGAGAGGGTCGGCATCGTCATAATGCGTGTCTCCGAGAATGACCACGGAGTATCTGTCCCGGGCCTTCGCTTCGGCCGGATGCGGCATCCGGAGCCAGGGGAGGGACAGCCCCGCCAGCCCCAGGGCGGAAGATTTGAGGAAATCCCTTCTGTCCATCAATCAGCGCAATTCGTATTCGTAGATGGCGAAGCTGTTGGGGGCTTTGAGCGTGAGGGGGAGGCGGCCTTCCTTATCGACGCGGACGCGGCAGGATTTAGCGTCGCCCAGGACGGCTTTCAGTTGGACGCGGCTGTCTGCGGGGAGCCAGCTCCGGAGGCAGGCCCGGTCGGAAGGGGTATTTTCCCGATAGACGATCAGGTATCCGTGCTGCCCGTCAATGATGGACTGGAAGCCGGTCCAGGCCAGTCCGGAAGGTTCTTCCCCGATGGGAAGGATGGTTCCGGCGTGGAGGGCGGGCGCAATGACGCGCCAGGCACGCAGCAAATCTCCGGCGGCAAAGGCCTCTTCCGGCAGGTTGGACGCCTCCATCCAGGCAAGGGGCTGGGCCGCCAGGCTGGTACCGATGATGTAATCGAAACTGTAATTCTTCGGGGCGAAAGCGTCGGCCGCAGGATATTTGTCCGGATTGCGCCAGGGGTTCAGGAACTCTATCTGGAAGCGCTCAGGGGCGACGTAGCGGGAAAGTTGCCAGAGGTTGCGCAACGTCTTGTAGGGATAATAGTTCCCCCAGTCCGTATAGCGGTTCTCCAAAAAGATATTCCCGTATTCCGTGAACCAGTTGTAGCCGATGCGGCGTCCGTTGGTGACGTCCATATTGAAGACGACTTCGTCTCCGCTCTCTTCCCGCACACGGTCCAGCAGCCGGCGCAGGTTGCGTTCTGCGGCCTTGGAGGGAAGGATGAGACCGTCGATCTTGAAGATGCGGATGCCGTACTTTTTCCAGAGGCCGGTCAGCACGGCGGCATCCTTCTCCCAGTCGGCCAGGTCGTCCTGCACGCTGGGGTTGAACCAAAGTCCTATCTCTATCCCTAGTCTCCTTGCTTTCTCGACGATGGGGGAGAGGCCGTGGGGGAATTTGACGGGGTCCAGGTCCCAATAGCCGGCGCGGGCCCAGATGTTGTCGAAAGAACCGCCCTTGACGACCGAAGCCGGGCTCTTGCCCACTTGCCAGCCGTCGTCGATCTGGTAGATGGTGACGCCAAGGCGGGCGGCCTTGTCCAGTTCCTGCAGGCAGAAGTCCTCGCTGACGCGGCCATCCTGGCTGCGGTCTCCCCAGGTGTTCATCATCACCATATCTTCCTGTCGGCGGGCCGTTTTCTGATAGGCGCGCAGCGCAAGGGCCTCGGAGACTTCGTCGTTCCCGCTTACGCCCATTACGCTGCCGTAGAGGCGGGTCCAGTCGTCCGGAAGGATGTCTGCAGGCTCAAAGCCGATGCCGACGACCTGGAAGCGGCCGTTCTTGGTATAGAAATCGCCCGGACGGCTGCCCACCTGCATATCCGAACAGGGGGCCTCCTTCAGGATGAACAGCCCGTCGCCGCTCGTAAAATCCCTGGCCAGCAGGAGGTTGCCGTTCCAGGCCTTCTTGTGGTGGTAGGAGATGAAGCGATGCTCTTCCAGCAGACTGTTGTGATGGTCCGTGACGTCGTGAAACTCCACGCAGTTGCAGTGCCAGTTCCTGCCTTTCAGGCATATCTGGTCCAGGATAGGGTTTTCTTCCGGCTGGATATCCCAGATGCCTTTGACGTAGGTGTCGCAGGCGATGGCCGGCACTTCCTCATAGATGCGGTATTCCCTGCGCAATTCTACCTGCCCGATGTGGTAACTGACCCTTGCGATGAGGCAGGCGGGGGCCCATCTGCTCTCCCGGACCGTGATCGTTTCCAGTTTCGCGTCTTCCGGGGCTTCTTTGGCCAAAATGAAATCCGGGAGTTCGTGCCGGGATTTCATCGTGCGGCCGGCGGCTTTGTCGCTCAGCCAGAGCGTGCGGAGAGCGCCGCCGTTCCAGGCGAATGCGCGTTCGATGCGGGTATTGCCGATGCGTAGCGTGTCGGCCTCCAGGCGGGCATAGGTGCCGGGGACGGAAGCTGATGCTGATGCCGCGAGAGCGAAAAATGCAAGATAAGTAGTAAGAATCTGTCTTTTCATTACTGCAAAGATATATTGATGGTGCAGGTTTTTCCTGCGGGGATGCTTGCGGAATAGCCTACAATGCACTTTCCGGGGTTGGGGATGTCCCATTCCTCCGTACCGGATGCCGGCCATATCTTGTATTCCAAGCCGATGGAAGGATGGTCGGATGCGGCGGAAAGCAGCATGCTGTGTCCGCCCTGTTCCAGAAGGATACCTTTCGGCGTCACGGTCGCTGCGGCCGGCGTGACCATGCGCCACTCGATGGCGGCCGACGTGTCGGGAAGGGCAGACAGGGAATCCGAGACCGACAGGTAATCGCCATCGATAAGCAGTATCTTCCTGAAAGCGGAAGAAAGCTGCCCGGCAAAAACGGGCGTCAGGTCAATGCTTCCGCCTCTCGCCTCATCCTTGTCCAGGATGCCGGATATCTTCGCTTCTCCTTTTACATTATGCTGCTGAGCGTTGACGGTCAGCGTGTTATGCGCCTGGTTGCTGAGGCGGAACACTTTCCATCGGTAGGAGTGCTGCCTCATGTTCCAGAAACTCCCGTTGTATTTCTTGAAGGCGTTTTCCACCGGCGCATACGGCTGGGTCCCCAGGTCGCAGGCCCATCTCATCCCGAAGGCATCGTATACGAAGGAGCCGGCGTCCATATGGCCGTGGCTGTGGGATGCTTTCCCGCCCTTGAAGGCGAGGTATCTTTCATCCGAGGAGCCCTTCCAGCCTGTCCTGATCAGGACGACTGGTTCCGGCCCGTCTCCGGAGAATAATTTTTCTCCGCCCTCTGCGGTGATCTTGCGCGGCATTGAAAATTTCGATGCCATACACGCCGAAAAGACGGCAAAGCGCATCCAGTCCCGGTCTTCAAAGTATCTTCCGCTGCGCAGCAGGGCAATCTCCCCGTCCAGAAGGTCCGGCCGTGACAGCCTCGCCGCAAACCACCACAAGGCGTATAGGGGGTACAGCTCCTCGTCGCTGTCAAAATAGCTGAAGCACTTGCCGGAGGTCCCCACCATATATTTCATAAAGGTCCCAGTACGCATGAAGCCCGGCGCGTCCGAAAGGCCGGTGTCGGTCGCGTAGACTCCGTCCAGCATTTCCAGCAGCATGGTCTCAAAGCCGGTGCCGTAGGCCCAGTAGACATAGCCCTCGGGATAAATCCCGTCGGGGCCATACATCTTCATTGCGTTCCTGTTATCGATGACGGCGGATTCGAGCAATTCCCTGCTTACCGACGGATACCATTCATAGGCGGCTAAAGCCGCAGCTACGAGGCCGCAGTAGCACACCTGGTTCCAGTTGTTCGCCTTGGTCGTGAACCATTGCCCTTTGTATTGGCTGAGTGCAAAACGATTCATCGCGGCTGCGGCTTCATCGCGGACTGCAGGTGGAAGGCCGCCGTAGCACCAGTCGAGACCGATGGCGACGGCCAGGGCCATCTCCCCTGTGTCCAGAAAATGATCCGTGTGCCAGTCGGGGAACGCACATACCGTCAGAATATCCTCCCTGACCCGGTGAAGATACTTTTCATTACCCGTCATCCTCCAGGCGTAGGCACAGAAAAATATTCTTTCAAGGGCATAACGGGACTGCTCCAGTAGTCTTGTGCCGGATGCATCCAGCCTGTATGAAAGCTGCAACGTGTCATCCACGCACTCATTGGCGTGGGCGACGATGGACTTGTGCAGCAATTTCACATCCCTGTTGCGGCAGATGTTTTTACGCAGCGTCTTGATATCGGCATCGCTCATCAGTAGCCGCGGATGAGCCTTGGTGACCGCTGCGTCCCAGTCGGGCATGCTCTCAGCCCCCGGAATGGAGGCTGTTAAACAAAGGACCGACAGAATCAAGGACAATAACATATATATGCAAATTTAAATTATTTTATATGCAAATTTAAATTATTTTTTTTATTTTATTTTGATTAAATTTGTAGAAATAAAGATTGTATGCTCAAAGCTATTTTAAAGGGATTTCCTCTCGCGCTTGCTTTACTGCTTTATGGCTGCGACAGGCAGGAAAGTATGGGAGAAGTGGCATACAGGGTTTTCTCCGTGGCGGCACAGCAGTGTGAGCAGTTAGCTCAAGAGCTCGACAGCCTGCACACTCCGAGATCCTTTGACGGAGAGAAATTAATTACTGCACGCCCGAAGTGGTGGTGCTCGGGTTTTTTCCCGGGTACGCTCTGGCTGGTTTACGAATATACCGGCGACGAAAGGTTCCGCGCCCTCGCCGAGCGCGAGACCGCCAAGGTTGAGCCTATTCAATGGGTCACCAACGACCACGATGTCGGGTTTCAGATTAATTGCAGTTTCGGTCAACAGTATCGTATTACGGGGGATGCCCACGCTAAGGAGGTCATGCACACGGCCGCACACTCCCTTTCTACCCGTTTCAATCCGACCGTTGGCTGCATCCGCAGTTGGGATTTCCAGTTGCGCGGCTCTTCTTGGCAGTTCCCGGTCATCATCGACAACATGATGAATCTGGAATTACTGCTGAGCGTGGCGGACTTATGGAACGAGCCTGAACTGGCTCGCGTAGCCGTCTCTCACGCCAATACGACCTTGAAGAATCACTATCGGCCGGATTTCACCACCTACCACTTGGTGGACTACAGCCCCGCTGACGGATCTGTAAACCGGAAGCAAACCGTTCAGGGCTATGCCGATGAGAGTGCCTGGGCCCGTGGGCAGGCATGGTCGCTCTATGGCTTCACCATGATGTACCGCTTTACCCGTGATGTAGCCTATCTGAACCGTGCCATTTCCGTGGCCGACATGCTGTTGTCCCGCCTGCCGGAAGACGGTATTCCTTACTGGGATTTTGATTCCCCAAAGATTCCCGATGATTACAAGGATGCGTCGGCCGCAGCAGTAATGGCTTCGGCCTTCACTGAGCTGGCCGGGTATGTCCCGGACGGCACCCTTTACCGTAAAATGGCGGAGCGCCAGCTGAGGACGCTTTCTTCGGAGGAGTACCTTGCCGAGCCCGGCACGAACGGCGGTTTTCTCCTGAAGCACAGTGTAGGGAATCTGCCCGGCAACTCTGAGGTTGACGTGCCTCTCACTTATGCCGATTATTATTTCCTGGAAGCGCTGCTGAAACAATTACCAGAAATTTAATATCCTTATGATTATGATGAGCCCAAAATCTTGCATTCTGGCTTTGTTGAGTTGTGCCCCCCTGTTCTGGGGCTGCGGCAAGCAAGGCGAAGAAGAGGGGGGAACCTATGTCGGTCCGCCCGTAATCCAGTTACAACTCTTCGATTCCAAGTATTTCGCAATCGACGAGCGGATTCTTTCGATTTCCTTTTCGGGAGAAGGACAGGAAATATCCTGGGCGGAGGAGGACGCTGCCGTACAGCCCCGGATCCAGCATGGAAAATGGAAGGCAGAGGTGAAGGAATTTTCGGTTAACCCCGGACATTTCTCCGGCGTATTTACCGTAGTTACCAGCCGGTATACCTACTCCTTTTCGCGGGTATTCGACACCGCACAAAACAAGAAAGTGGAAGTAGCCCTCGATTTCGCCGCTCCCGACAACCAGCCCAAGCGGAAAGTCGGAGTGCTCGGAGACTCCATTTCCACCTTTAAGGGCGCTATGTGCAATGACCGCTATTCCTGCTTTTATCCCGACGAAGATCCGAATGTCGCTTCTGGGAACAGGGAAGCGGTCGACAATAAAACGAAGACGTACTGGTGGATTCTGGTAAATAACCTGATGAAAAGCGGAACCCTGGACGCCAATTCTTCGTGGTCCGGCAAAAGGGTTATCCATGAGACGAGCAGCGGCCAGCCTGCCGGTTTGGTGGACAGGGTGGGCGATTTCATCGATCCTGACATTATTCTGATTCACGGCGGGACCAATGACAAGAACAAGTCGACGCCGCTGGGGAGTTATGACTACGACCTCCCGGTAGATCAATTGGATGAATCTTGCTTCCGGAGCGCGTATATCAAGATGATTAAACTGCTGCAGGAACGCTACGAGGGGGTTCAGCTCATTCTGATTATCGGCGACATGCTGTCCTCCGATTACGCCAATTCCATTACGGCCATCGCCGCGCACTACAAACTTCCGTATGTCAGTTTCGTCGGAGCCCAACTCCCCAAGTGCAAGGGCAGCCATCCCGACTATTCGGGGATGCAGACTATGGCGAAGGACATATACAATAAGTGCAAGGACTATTTGCCGTAACTTATTGTGTAATCTTGGAACATCTTGGGTTCTAGGCTTACACCCAGGGGCTTGCCGCTGGTTACTTCAACGTTACCGAGCTTGATGACGCCCTTCGTGATATAGGGATAAAGCCCGTCCTCGTCGACATTGCGCTTGAATCTCCCGAAAATCATGGGACCCTGATAGTCCTTGTCGCTGACTTTGCTGTCGTCGATGACCAGATTCTCGATCTCAATTCTTTCCGGAAGGTAGCAAGTGTAGCCGAAGTCGTGCTTCCCGGTATTGGTACCGCTTATCAGGGAGACGGTCTTGGACTTTTCAGGAACGATGAGTTTGCAGTTTTTGACGATGAGTTCGCCTTCCCAGGAACTGCCGTAATCGCCCCTGAGGGCGACGAGGGACTTGCGGTGGATGTTGCAGTTCTCAATCCGCATAGTGCCGGAACCGACAACATTGACGCCCGTGTGCCCGAACTCGCAGTTGGTGAGGGTGACGTTCCTTACGCCCTGATGGGCATCAAAGCGGGAGAAAACGCAGTGGTCCAGGCTGAGGGCCTTGCAGAAGTTGGAAACGAAGATTCCCCAGTACTTTGTATCGTTGATGTCGGTGGTCTGGCTGCAGTTCTCCCATCTGATGCCCACACAGCCGTGGGCATTGATGTCGTATGTTCCCATACTGACGGGCACTCCGGCAGATCCTATGGTCTTGAAAGTCTTGTGTGCCGTGAGAAGGCAGCCTCTGACCACGACGTCGGCAACCTTCTCAAGGGCCAGGAACCCGTCGTACGGGGCGCCGTGGTCGAGTTCTCCTTCAACATAGTGGGTGATATTCTCTATTTTGACGTTGGAGCGCTCCACGGCGATGCCGCGGCAGTAGTAGGTGTACTTGGAAGGAGCCTGGTTGGCGATGGTGGTAAAGCTGCCGCCCTTGATGACCAGGGGCTTTTCGTCAATGGGATAGGCCGTCATCTTCGTGATTTGGTCGTAATCCCAGACAAGGGCCGATGAGGGGTCGATGTTGCCGTCCTTGTCGGCGATGAAGAATTCCTTCTGGCTGACTCCGCTGTTCTGGTTCTTGCCGAGCCGGATGTACACTTTCTGATTGTCGTTGACGATCTGGACCAGGCAGCGGCCGGGAAGCGACTTCCCGATGCCGGTCTGCTCCCGTTTCAGACTTTCTACACCCTCGATCGTGAAAGGCTCGAGCGTGGATTCCACGCGGAAGATATTGTCGTGTCGCTCATCGACGCCGACTTTGCTGTCGTCAATAATGAACTTTGCAGTGCCGAAATCGACATCCGTGCGGATGACGGCTGTTCCGAGGGTATTGCCGATATAGTAAGTTTTTCCGTTCCTGGCCTTGACCGGGAGCCCTTTCTCATTGGCCGCCGCGTGGGTGGCGATGATGGCCTTGAAATCGTCAGTGACGCCATCGCCTTTGGCCCCGAATTTTTCATAACTGAGGTACTTTGGCGTAGCGCAGGAAAATGCGAATAGCGTGCAGGTCGCAAGGAAGAGACACTTTTTCATACAGGTCAGAACTTTATTACAGCGAAGGACTTATTGTTCAATTTGACGCTCACGGTCCCGTCAGGTCACTCATTGGCAAAGATTGCAAAAAGAAGTCAGGAATGCAAGAAAAGTAATCCGATTGTGTAATATGTGCGATTTGTTGTATTTTGTATGATTTTTTTATTATTTTTGCGTATTACTATGCAATGTATGGACGCTTTATTTGATATCAGGGGAAAGGTTACGGTGATGACCGGGGCCTGCGGGGTGCTGGGCAGCTACGTAGTCGATTATTTTGCAAAGCAGGGATGCAAGGTGGTGCTGCTTTCCCGGGAACATTCCCGGGAGAAGGCGCTGGGGATGGTCGAAAGCATCAAGGCGGCGGGCGGCGAGGCACTTTTCCTCCCGACTGACGTGCTGGATGAGGCGGTCCTGCAGGACAATCTGTCCGATATCCTGAAGGCCTACGGTACGGTGGACATCCTCCTGAATGCAGCCGGCGGGAATTTAGGCCCGGCCAACCTGCAGCCGGATCAGACCATCGAAGACCTGGACATCGATGCGATGAAGAAGGTCTGCGAACTGAACATCTTCGGTACGGTCATTCCTACCAAGGTGTTTGTAAAACCCATGATTGCACAGGGCAAAGGCTCCATCATCAATTTCTGCTCGATGTCCTCGTTCCGGCCGCTGACGCGCGTGGCGGGCTACGGCATTGCCAAAGCCGGCATGGCCAGTTGGACGGAGTGGCTGGCAGCGGAACTGGCGGCCAAGCACGGCGACGGCATCCGCGTCAACGGAATTGCTCCCGGCTTCATCCTGTCCAATCAGAACCGCTCGCTCCTGACCAATCCCGACGGTTCGCTCACCGACCGTTCGCACAAGATTCTGGCGCACACGCCATTCGGCCGCTTCCTGCAGCCGGATGAACTGGTGGGCACCCTTCATTACCTTGCCTCCGACGCCTCCAATGGCGTCACCGGCACCATCGCCGTCGTGGACGGAGGATTCAATATCTTCAGTATATGATACTTATGCGGCAAGCCTGGCGCTGGTACGGCCCGGATGACCCCGTGAGCCTGGACAATATCCGCCAGGCGGGGGTGACGGATATCGTGAGCGCCCTGCACCATATTCCCAACGGAGAGGTCTGGCCTGTCTGTGAGATTGAAAAACGCAAGGCGCAGTGCGCTGCGAAGGGCCTGGTGTGGAGTGTCGTGGAGAGTGTCCCGGTGCACGAGCACATCAAAACCCGTGAGGGCCGGTATCTGGAATACATCGAGAACTACAAGCAAACCATCCGGAATCTGGCCGCCTGCGGCATCCATTGCATCACCTATAACTTCATGCCGGTGCTGGACTGGACGCGCACCGACCTCTCGTTCGAGATGCCCGACGGCAGCCGCGCCCTGCGTTTCGAGCGCGCCGCCTTCGTCGCTTTCGACCTCTTCATCCTGAAGCGCCCCGGCGCCGGGAAGGACTATACGGCGCAGGAAACCGCTAAGGCGAAAGCCCGCTTCGAGGCGATGGATGCCGACGAAATTGCCCTCCTCACCCGCAATATGATCGCCGGCCTCCCCGGCAGCGAGGAAAGCTTCACTCTGGAGCAGTTCCAGGCGGCGCTGGACCGCTACCGGGGCATAGATGCCGAACAACTCCGCGCCAACCTGATTTTCTTCCTGCAGCAGCTATGTCCCGTGTGCGAAGAAGTGGGCTCGCGGATGGTGATTCATCCCGACGACCCGCCCTATCCCATCCTGGGTCTGCCGCGCATCATGAGTACGGCGGAGGATTTCCGCAAGCTGATCGCTGCCGTGCCCAGCCCTGCCAACGGCCTGAACCTTTGCACGGGCTCACTGGGCGTGCGCGCGGACAACGACTGTCCCGCAATGATGCGCGAGTTTGGCGACCGCATCGACTTTGTGCACCTGCGCTCCACAAAGCGCGATACCGACGGCAATTTCTACGAAGCCAACCTGCTGGAGGGCGACGTGCCCGTCTTTGATATGATGAAAGCGATGCTGGAGGTGGAGCAGCGCCGCGCTTTCCGCATTTTCCTGCGTCCGGACCACGGTCACCAGATGTGCGACGACCTCAGCCGCCGCTCCAACCCCGGTTACTCCTGCTACGGCCGCCTGCGCTCACTGGCGGAACTTCGCGGAATAGAATACGCCCTTGCCCATGAATAGACTTCTGCATATCCTCCTCCTTTCCCTGCTGTTCATTCCCGCAGCGGCGGCCCCCCGGTACGCCAGGAGCATCAACGACAACTGGTCTTTCCATAAAGAGGGCGATCCGGTGATGCGGACCCTTTCGTTTCCGCATACCTGGAACGCGCAGGACTGCACGGATGACGAGCCCGGCTACTGGCGCGGCGTGGGCTGGTACGAGCGGACCGTCCCGCTGAATGACGACCTTTCGGGGAAGCGGGTGTTCGTGCGCTTTGAAGGGGCCAATCAGGAGCTGGACCTGTGGGTGAACGGCGTTCACGCCGGCAACCACAAGGGCGGCTACACGGCTTTCATCTTCGAGATCGGCAGCCTGGTCCGCAGCGGTGCCAACCAGTTCAGGATCAAGGTGGACAATTCCCACAACGAGGGCATCCCGCCGATGTCGGCCGATTTCACCTTTTTCGGCGGCATCTACCGTGACGTTTCGCTGCTGTTCCTTCCGGAAAACCATATCAGCGTCACGCATTATGCGAGCGACGGCGTCTATATCTCCACGCAGGAAGTCTCTGCGGAGAAGGCATCCGTGAAGGTGGAAACCCACCTGAGCATTGAGCGTCCGGAGAAGAAACTTTTCCTGGAGCAGACGGTCCTCGCTCCGGATGGCTCCGTCGTATCGACGGTCC
>Ga0265298_10000370_pt1 | contig 67291 bp, 53 predicted proteins | sample AusTroGonzalo_MG_3_FD_193486 | JGI IMG/M metagenome (GOLD analysis project Ga0265298, IMG submission 193486) | Bovine rumen microbial communities from tropical cattle in Woodstock, Queensland, Australia - Gonzalo_01 | ecosystem: Host-associated > Mammals > Digestive system > Stomach > Rumen ... | reverse complement strand
AAGCTGATAATACCCATAACTTTTTCATAATGAATGCTATTTTTGGGTGCAAAGTTACTCAGAAATCTTAAATTTCATCGTGGAAATTCCAAAAAAAAGCAAAAATAACCATAATCCGACGATTTTTTTGTACCTTTGCACTTTAAAGACGCATAGAATTAATGGATCATATCAGGAATTTCTGTATCATCGCACATATCGACCATGGTAAGTCAACCCTGGCAGACCGTCTGTTGGAGTTCACCAAGACCATTCAGGTGACGGAAGGACAGATGCTGGATGACATGGATCTGGAACGTGAGCGAGGTATCACCATCAAGAGTCATGCCATCCAGATGGAGTATATGTATCAGGGTGAGAAGTATATCCTGAACCTGATCGATACCCCGGGACATGTGGACTTCTCCTATGAGGTGAGCCGTTCTATCGCAGCCTGCGAGGGAGCGTTGCTGGTTGTGGATGCCACACAGGGCGTACAGGCGCAGACCATCTCGAATCTCTATATGGCCATCGACCATAACCTAGAGATTATTCCTGTGATTAATAAGATTGACATGCCGTCGGCCATGCCTGATGAGGTGGAGGACGAGATTATCGACCTTATCGGCTGTGACCGTTCTGATATTATCCGTGCCTCAGGCAAAACGGGTGAGGGTGTTGAGGATATTCTGAATGCCGTGGTTGAGCGCATTCCTCATCCGGAGGGAGATGCCGAGGCTCCGCTTCAGGCGTTGATCTTTGACTCCGTGTTCAACTCCTTCCGTGGTATCATCGCCTACTTCAAGATCGTCAATGGCGTGATCCATACTGGCGACCTGGTGAAGTTCTTTAATACTGGCATGGAATATGATGCCGATGAGATTGGCGTGCTGAAGATGGACATGATTCCCAGAAAGGAATTGCGGACGGGTGATGTTGGCTATATCATTAGCGGTATCAAGAACTCGAAGGAGGTGAAGGTGGGCGATACCATCACCCATGTTGCCAAGCCATGTAGTGCTGCCATCGAGGGCTTTCAGGAGGTGAAACCGATGGTCTTTGCTGGTGTCTATCCTATTGATCCGACAGATTATGAGAATTTGAGGGCTTCGTTAGAGAAACTGCAGTTGAATGATGCCTCCTTGACATTTACACCTGAGTCGTCTGTGGCTTTGGGATTCGGCTTCCGCTGTGGATTCCTTGGTCTGCTCCACATGGAGATTGTGCAGGAACGACTCGACCGTGAGTTTGATATGGATGTCATTACCACGGTGCCCAACGTATCTTATATGTGCTACACCAAGCAGGGGGAAGTGAAAGAGGTACATAATCCTTCCGGCCTGCCTGAGCAGACGATGATAGAACATATCGAAGAACCATATATCCGCGCTTCGATTATTACGGCATCTGACTATATTGGTCCCATCATGACCCTTTGTCTTGACAAGAGAGGAGAGTTGATTGATCAGCAGTATGTCAGTGGCAATCGTATCGAGCTGCACTTCATGCTGCCGCTGGGAGAGATAGTCATCGATTTCTACGACAAACTGAAGTCCATCTCCAAGGGCTATGCCTCGTTCGACTATCATGTCGACGGCTTCCGTCCCTCGAAGTTGGCGAAGCTGGATATCCTGCTCAATGGAGAACCCGTTGATGCCCTATCTACACTGACACATCAGGACAATGCCGTTACTTTCGGACGTCGGATGTGTGAGAAACTGAAAGAACTGATTCCCCGTCAGCAGTTCGACATAGCTATTCAGGCTGCCATCGGGGCGAAGATTATTGCCCGTGAGACGGTGAAGCAAGTGCGTAAGGATGTGACCGCCAAGTGCTATGGCGGTGATGTAAGCCGTAAGCGTAAACTGTTGGAGAAACAGAAGCGTGGTAAGAAACGTATGAAGCAGATTGGTAATGTGGAGGTGCCCCAGAAGGCCTTCCTCGCCGTTCTGAAACTCGACTGATCTTTTAGAATATAAATATAAATCGAAAATCCATAAATTGTAAATTACTCTATGCCGAACATTGCTATTACAACTAGAGACGTGGCTCGTGAATTAGCCAGACGTTACAGCACAATGACTCACGATGAGTTAGATTTACTCGAGAGCATCCTTGTGCCGATGAAATTTGCCAAGAATGAACTGATCCTAAAAGAGGGTGATACGTGTACGAACATCTATTGGGTTGTCAAAGGACTTGTACGTCAGTTCTATTTCAAGAACGATAAGGAACTGACGGAATACATGGCGACGGAGAACAGCATCGTGATGTGTATCGAGAGTCTGTTTCAGGAACAGCCTACCCGTCTGCAGATTAAGGCGATAGAGCCCACGGTTATGATTGCTATGCCAAAGGCAGAATTGGAGGCTGTGGCCATGAAGAGTGTAAACATTCAGATTCTATATCGTAAGATCCTGGAGGAATCGCTCATCCTCAGCCAGCACCATGCAGATATGCTCCGTTTTGAGAGTGCACAGGACCGTTATCAGAAATTGGTCAAAGACCAGCCTCAGTTGGTGCTTCGTGCACCGTTGGTCTATATCGCCAGCTATCTCCAGATGACGCCCGAGACACTCTCCCGTGTCCGTACGGCTGCATTGATGGATGGGAAATGATAATCAAAATCTTGAAATATGATAAATAGAGTAGCCATTCCAGTCATAAAGGAGTTACCCATTATTTTGGTCTTCTTTTTGTTAATTAGAACAAGTATTGTTGAACTTTTTACTGTTTTAGGCTGGAGTGGATGGGATGAGTGGATAGTAACTCTCTCTCTCTGGTTTCTCTATGCCTATTTTATGGCTGCTTCTATTTCTGTTGTCAAGAAATCATGGTTACGGTGGTTATGGTATATTCTTCTTTATGCTGTTTTCGCTTTAGCTTTTTTCATTGGTAGTTTATTTGAAATGAGGATTAGCCCAACCTTATTTACACTACTCTTTGAGACTAATGGGCGAGAATCTGGTGAATTCTTAGATACATATGCCTTTTGCGCAGAAAGTATAAGCGTTTATAAAAAGCTAGTTGCATATATAGCTATTACTTTTTTATTAGAATATATTTATCGACGTTATGTACTTCCACGGATAGAGGCTGTTAGGAGTAGAGTGGGTTCATATATCATTTCCATTATAATATCATGTGTTCTTTGTATAGGTATCTATGGCTGTGGCCGAAGTATAGATTATTTCCGTCTTAATTCGGTTAATGGCACAGATTTGTTGGAGTATCCTGCAGAAGACATATATACTCGTTTGGTTTGTTCGTTATATATCTCATACAATTCTTGTGATGATATAGAGAAGGCTATTGACGCATCGCTTCATGTCGTCGATACACCCAAAATCATTGAAGGACATGACTCGCTGACAATCATATTTGTTATAGGAGAATCTTATAATAAGATGCATTCTGGCCTTTATGGTTATTCTTTGCCAACTACTCCGAATCTCCAAAAACAGAAAGAAAAAGGAAATTTGTATGTATTTAGTGATGTGATTACTCCATATAACTATACCAGTATGTCCATGAAGAATATGCTGAGTTGCAATAGCTTAAGGGATTCAGAGAAATGGTATGATTACCCATTTTTCCCTTTACTGTTCCGAAAGGCTGGATATGATGTCTGTTTCTGGGATAATCAGCGTGATATGTTTAGTGATTCCAATTGGCAATACGCAGTTAATAGTTATCTGTATAATGATAAGTTGTCAGAAAAGGTTTATTCGCAGAATAATAAGGCTGCATATCAATATGATGAGCAGCTTATAGATGATTATCGTGAATTAAATAGTAACCAAAATCAATCAAATAGTTTTGTTTTGTTTCATCTATTGGGACAGCATGTCGGTTATGGTCAACGTTTTCCACATACCAAGCAATTTGTAAAGTTTACTCTGGATGACATACATAGAACTGATGCTTTTTTGGATACTATGAAAAAACAAATGATTGTTGATTATGACAATGCGACGTGTTACAATGACTATGTTGTGTCGCATATTATTGATATTTTTTCTAAAGACAATGCTGTGCTCGTTTATTTGTCTGATCATGGGGAAGAGATCTATGACTATCGGGATTTCAGGGGCAGAAGTTATACAGAAGCTGTTACTCCTCAATATTTGGAGTGTCAATTTGATATACCATTTATGATTTGGTGTTCCGATAGATTTATGGCGAAATACCCAGAAACAATACAGAGAATCCAAGAATCCGTCAATAAACCATTCATGATTGATAACGTCTGTCAGCTATTTTTTCATTTGGGAAAAATACAGACTACGTACTATCATCCAGACCGTGATTTGTTGAGTCCTGACTATGTCAGTAAGGATAGGATAATTAGGGGAGGGGCTGTCAATTATGATCAGATAATGAAGAAGTAGATCGTAATGTTTGTAATTACTTAATGTCTTTCTAAGAAGAGTGCGTGGTCGATGCAGCGTGGCAGTTCTTCTTGGTAGTGGGTCACGTAGATTAATGTCTTTTCTGGATCCTGACAGTATTCATCTACCAGATTCTTCACCATCCGGCGATTCACATCGTCCAGACCGTGCAAGGGCTCATCGAGAATCAGCAGACAGGGTTCCTTGACGAAAGCACGTGCCAACAGCACTAACCGTTGTTCTCCGCTCGACATCTCCATAAACGGCCTTTCGGCCAAATGACCGGCACCAAAGATGCCAAGCCATTTCCTGCATTGTTCCTTCTCAGCTTCATTTGGCCGTGCATAGAGGCCGATAGTATCTTTCTGTCCACTGGCCACAATCTGTATGGCAGGGATGTTTTGTTTATAACCACGGTGCATCTCAGGCGATACATAACCGATTTGTTTCTTGATGTCCCAGATGCTTTCACCCGAACCACGTCTTCTGCCAAAGAGTGATATGTCGCAGGCATAGCTCTGGGGATTGTCGGCACAGACCAGCGAGAGTAGGGTAGACTTGCCTGAACCGTTCTGTCCGGATAGCGACCAGTGCTCCCCTTTCCTCACCGTCCAGTCAAGGTCCTTCAATATCCTCCGCTCACCATACCGGATAGTCACTTTATTGAATTTGATTACCTCTTCTTGCGCAACCGTCGCACATGGGGACTGTCCCTGCTGTGAGTAAGGAGCGTTAGCGACTGGATTACAGAGGGACTGTTCCCTATGTGCGACCTTCGGCATCACCGTCATCTCTTTCACCTCAACGATATGCGTGATAAAGTCCGGAATCTCATCTGTCTTGGCCAAAACGAGGATGATTTGCAATCTCTGCTCCTGGGCCAACATCGCTAACAAGTCCTTCAATTGGTCGCGGGTCTGGGCATCCAGTCCGATAAATGGATTATCCATGATCAGAACCCTCGGATTCGTAAACAGCGACGAAGCGAGTTTGTATTTCCTCAGTTCTCCGCTCGACAGGAGAATGATATACTTGTCCAACAGATCTTCCAGATGGAACAACTCGTAGATATGCTTTTGCAATGCACGGCGTGTCGGGGTGTCCTCACCTGCCAGTTGAAAAGCTTCCTCAAGTTTCTGGCCTACGGTTGGCGTCTCCTCATCAATCTCCATCTGGTTCCAACGCTGTTGGAGGAAATAGGTACGGTCGTTATCTCCGCCGTAGGTGTCGCGGAAGGTAATATGCTTGATATTGTTGTAGGGTTCGTCGAAGGCATATTTGACCATATTGGGGAATGTCGGATGTCTTCCGGTGATAATGTCCACGAACATCGACTTACCCGCTCCGTTGCGGCCAATGATGGCGATATGCTCGCCGTCATCGAGTGAGAAGTTCACAGGCTCTGCCATCGACCACTCTGGTTTTTTCGTCCTCGCATCTATAATCTCAATCGTCTTCATCTTTTGTCTTCCGTTTTGAAACCTTGTCTTTATTTTTATTCACGAAGTCCTTCCACCCACGGTATTTCACATCACTCTCAGGCTTGCCGGCCTGCATGAAGTGGCAATAGGCAGCAGCCAGGGCGTCCGTGGCATCCATGAACTTCGACATCTCCTCATTGGGAATCTTCAACAGTCGCTGCAACATCCCCGCCACCTGTTCCTTCGAGGCGTTACCATTACCCGTCAGCGCCATCTTGATCTTCATGGGGGCATATTCGTGAATCGGAACACCATGATGGATGGCGGCAGCGATAGCCACACCCTGGGCACGGCCTAACTTCAGCATCGATTGCACGTTCTTCCCGAAGAACGGTGCTTCGATAGCCATCTCGTCAGGCAGGAAAGAGTCGATGACACCTGTCACCCGCTCGAAGATATGTCCAAGCTTCAGGTAACCGTCAGCAAACTTCCGCAGGTCGATGACACCCATCGTCAACATCTGCGCCTTGCCATCCTTCACCTTCAGCAGCCCGTAGCCCATCAAGTTCGTACCGGGGTCTATGCCCAATATGATCTTTTCCATATTGGGTGCAAAGATACGAAAATAACCGCAGATTACGCAGATTATACAGATTTTTTTGGAATCAACCGATAAAGATTCTGCCGATCTGGAAGACTACTGCCGATGCGATCCAGGCGACGATAGTCGTATAGACTGCGGCGAAGCCTGCCCAGCGCCACGAGCCTGTCTCGTTTTTGATGGCGGCGATAGTGGCGATGCAGGGGAAATACAATAATATAAATATAAGGTACGCGTACGCGATAATCGGCGTGATACCCTCTTGTAGCATAATCTGTCTCAGATGCGTGTATTTCTCGTTGTCGTCGCTGAACTCCTCATCGTCGCCAAAGGAGTCATCACCAGAATAAAGTACACCGATGGTTGAGGCCACAATCTCCTTGGCACCAATACCTGCAATCAGACTGACGTCGAGTTTCCAGTTGAAGCCCTGAGACGAGAAGATGGGCTCGATGGTCTTACCCATACGGCCGATATAGCTCTGTTCCTGTTGCTGCTCACGGCTAAGGCTCTCATTATGAGGGAAATAGCCGAGCGCCCATACGATGCAGGATGCTACAAGAATGATGCCACCCATTTTCTTCAGATACTCCTTGCCTTTCTCCCAGGTGTGGCGCCAGATGGCCTTGGGCGTCGGCCAACGATAGGGTGGAAGTTCCATCACAAAAGGTGTGTCCTCGCCCTTGATGACCAGGGATGAGAAGATCTTACTGATGATGACCGACGTCAGGATGCCGATGGCGTAGAGCGACAGCAGCACCCACGAACGGTATTGCAGCGAGAAGAATGTACCGGCAATCATGATATATATAGGTAAGCGCGCCGAACAGCTCATAAACGGCAGAATCATCATCGTAATGATCCTCGACCGTCGGCTTTCGATGGTACGGGTGGCCATCACGGCAGGCACATTACAGCCGAAACCCATGATGAGCGGGATGAACGATTTTCCGTGCAGCCCCATCTTGTGCATCAGTTTGTCCATGATGAAGGCTGCTCGCGCCATATACCCGGAGTCTTCCATCAGCGAGATGAAAAAATAAAGAATCAGGATCTGGGGCAGGAACACAATCACGCTGCCTACGCCGCCGATGACACCATCCACGAGCATCGCTTTCAATGGCCCGTCAGGCATTGTCGTGCTGACCTTATCCCCTATCCATCCGACAAACCATTCAATCCAGTCCATAGGATACTGACCCAAAGAGAAGGTAGTCTCGAACATCACATAGAGCAACAGGAAGAAGATCGGGAAACCGAAATACTTATGTGAGAGTATCCAGTCGATGCTGTGGGTGACGCGATAGGTGTCCTCCTTCGTGCCCGTCTTGAATTCTGCTTCCTTCAGCGCACCACGGATGAAGCCGTACTTCGCATCCATGATGGCTGTTTCTGAGTCGTTGTCTGTCTCCTCCATGACACGGGTTGAGGCCTTGTCACGGGCATGAGTCAGGTTGTGGAAGTCCTTCATTCGGTTCTCACCGGCCATGTGCTTGCCTAAGTAGTCGAGCACCTGACTGTCGTGCTCCAACAGTTTGATGGCCAGATATCTGGTGGAGTAATGCTGGGTGATATGCTCGTCGGCCTTCAGGTATTTCTGGATGTGGGCGATACCGTCCTCAATCTCGTGACCATAGTTGATGTGCAGATGTCGCGAGGCCTTGCTGGTACCCTCGTAAACCTGGATGACGGCCTTGAACAGCTCCTTCACGCCAGTACCGTTCTTAAACGAGGTGGGAATCATCGGAATACCAAACAGCCGGCTTAGGGTGCCGATATTCACTTGGTCGCCGCGCCGTTCAAACTCGTCGTACATGTTCAGCGCACAGACCATTCGGATGTTCATATCCACGAGTTGCGTTGTCAGGTAGAGGTTGCGCTCCAGGTTCGAGGCGTCGATCACATTGATCACCACGTCTGGCATCTTTTCCGTGAGGTGTTCCCTTACGTAGAGTTCCTCAGGCGAATAGCACGAGAGCGAATAGGTTCCTGGCAGGTCTGTCAGGTTGAAATCATAGCCGAACATCGAGGCATGGGCCTCTGTGGCATCGACGGTAACACCAGAGTAATTGCCCACATGGCCATGGGCTCCTGAGGCGAAGTTGAATAGTGAGGTCTTGCCGCAGTTGGGATTACCCACCAGAGCCACATTGATCGTGCGACGCTCCCGCATGGCAATATGCTGGAGGTAGTCGTCTGGATGTTCGGCAGGATCTATTATATTAACCGCTGATTGTGCAGATTTCACAGATTTTTCATCTAAAATGCCATTTTTGTTATCTGTGTAATCTGTGAAATCTGTGGTTCCATTATTTCCACCGCTCACCACTTCTATATAATCGGCTTCCTGGTGTCGCAGGCTCACCTCGTAGCCCATCAGCTTATACTTCACAGGGTCTTGTAGCGGCGCGTTGAGCAGCACTTCCACCTCCTGGCCCTTGACGAATCCCATCTCGATGATCCTTTTGCGGAAGCCGCCGTGGCCCTGCACCTTCACGATGACACCTTTCTCACCTGTCTTCAGCTCTGATAGTTTCATTTTCTTATCTGCGTAATCTGTGTAATCTGCGGTTCTTTTCTTTTTCTGCTGCAAAGGTACATAAAAAAACTTGCAACTGGGTTGCATCCAGTTGCAAATTTTCCAAATTACCTAAAATAGGGGATAAGGTATGTGTTGAAATAATCACTTGTAGAGTGCTTTATTTCTTCTGATGATTTTTATGACTTCTACGATATCGGCAGCATTGACTAAACCGTCGGCGTTGACGTCTGCACTGGACATCTTATAATCCGTTTTCTTTTTCATGATGATTTCTTTCAATTCCTTGACATCATCTGCTTTCACATAATTGTCGCCATTGACGTCGCCCTTTATTTGTCTGCCCCAGAGTTGGCATACGTAATCGTAATTCTTAATATACCAATCCTTAACATAGTCTAATTCTTTGGAGAGGTCATTCTGCAGAACCGTCTTATGATCTTGTTTCCATTTGGCGTATTCACGCTCCCAGGCTCCGGACTGCACAAAAAGCGTTCCATAGTCATCCAATATCTTATGAACGTGCTCCACAGAGAAAACTGTATTTTGAAGAATGCGCCATTTCTCTTTGACTCTATCCATGAACCCGTCAATATTCTGGAAATACAGTCTGTCGTAGGGTGCTCTGTTGGAATACTTTACGAGGTCCACAAGGCTTTCATTATTGGTTCCGTCTGATTTCCCGCCAAGAGACATGTCCATATCCCATGGAGTAATCATATAGCGATGTCCTTCTGTGATATCAACGACGGAAAGGAATGTGTTCTTATAGAGATTGTCTCCGACATTCAATGCTGCCATCATCACCCAGTAGTCTTCAAAAGTGGATGTATAGAAATAATCATTGTAATGCTGATTGTATTTGTCCTTACTGGTATTATTCGAACAAAAGTCAATAAGGTCCATTAGCGGTTTCCATGTATCGATGGAAGGGTAGTCTTCGGGATACTGTAATTCCCATGCGTCCCACTCCTTTTTATCCGTGTCGGCATTTTTGTCGTATGTTTTTAGTCTGTAACTGGAGTTGTAATTGATCCCTTTGTACAAAAGGCCTCGGACAGTATTGTTCTCGTATTTCTTTAGCCCAAGAAGCTTTCTGTCAATCTTGTCCGTCATGCAGTATAGCCCATGATAGTTCTCATTGACGAACACTTCCACAAAAACGCCTTTTGTCCCATTCCTGTTCTCATATTTTGTTGGATAGGGTGTGCAGCTCATCTCGTTCCACAGATCAAAACATACGCGATTTCTCATTCTGATCCTGTCAAACCCCATGCCATCAAGAATCCAGCTGTTTTCAGGCCTGATGCCGAAAATGTCAGCATCCAGGTCCTTACTGTTCTCGTCAAGGAGCTTAACTGCAAATGACTTTTTGTTTAAGCCTCCTGCAGAGGCTCCCCTGATTCTGAATTTTGCATGATAGCTGACATTTGTTTTGCCTTCCGTCCTTCTCTGTAAGTCAACAATCTCTATTTTGCCTTCAATAAAAGTGGCTGTATTCAACTTCGTTTCGTCATATGTGAGATTTACAAGTGGCAGTGACTTGGATGTCATCTTGCTTTTTAAATCTGCAAAATCTGTTTCCTGTCCATACAATAGAATAGTGACAGAAAGAGACATTAACAAAATAAGACCTCCTCTTCGCATAATATTTTGTTCTGTTATTTCTTGCGGATAAGTTTAATAAGCTCAACAATGTCGGCTACATTCACTTTTTTGTCTCCATTTACGTCAACTCTTGACAACTGGTATATCAACCTTTTTTTCTTGATGATATCTGTCAGAACCATGATGTCTTGCTTATCCACATAAGTGTCACCATTGACGTCACCCTTGGTTTGGCTGGACGGGAATGTGCTGATGGCATCGGCTAACCATGCTTTTCTGTTGTCGAATTTTGATTTGTATAATGTCATAAGATCCTGTACTGTGGCGGTCTTCGATTCCCATTTCCATAATTCATCATCCCATCCTACTGAGGTGTTAAGGGCGTCAGCTTCTTTCGATTTAGCAAATGCATCTAAATATGAATTCAATTCATCGAAAATGATCGGCGACACATCATCCCATCTGTTTCTGTATGCTTTGATAAAAGCGTTATTTGGATTCTTGCTGAACAGATGGGGGAAGTAGAATCTTTTATGTGATGTTGACCATTCTTTGGTTTTCTGGAGGATACTGTCGAAATCCCACAGATTGGCCATCATCACCTTTGATTCCTTTGTGTTGTCGTATTTTGTCAGGAAGATATTGGAACCGGTACCGTCTGCCGTGCCCAGAATGTCATGTGCCAATACCCAGGAAGCAAAAGAACTGATATCGATATAGTCCTGATAGGTACCGTCCTTAACAGATGCCTCGACAGCTGTGATCATCTCTATGAAATACTCCTTTTGGTCATCTGTCATATCGTCTGTGTCTGGATACTTAAAGGTATAATACATCTTCCCTGAAAGGTATGTTGGGATTTTTACATAATAGCCATTCTCTTTCAAGTCTTCTTTCCACCAGTACGCATCATACTCGAACAGGTATCCGCTTTTGCTGACATTGATACGGCAGTCCACGTCACGCTCGACTGATTCCAAGAGCAGATATAATCCTTGGTACTTGCCATTGATCATGACGTTTACATATTCATGTGCGGGTGTCCATTGCATACCCATCAGTTCGTTGACTTTGAAACCGAGTATCGCCCTATATTTGTAGTCATGGATAAGCAGCCAGTTCTTATTCTTGTACTTCTTGTCTCCACGGCACAAGAGGTCTCCTTTTTTCTGTAACTTGATCTTATAGGGTTTCTTGTCAACCAACGCGCTGGTGTTACCCCGGATTTTGAATGTCATACCACTCATGTCCTGTTCATAGTCACCACTATCATAAATGACGCCATCCTTCTTGGTTGATATAGTCAGCCTGCCTGGAACCTTGGTTGCATTTGTAATGCTGGTCACACTGATACCCCATGCTTTTCCGCTAATATGCTCACATGTAGGCAACTCACCATTTACCGTGGTGATCTCAACAACAGGCAGTCCTGCATTCAGTACTTCCTCCTTTGTCTTTGGCAATGAACTGCTTGCAGCCTGCACATACGATGCTCCGAAAGCAAAAAGGAACGAAAGTCCGACGATGTATTTGTATGACATAATATATAAATGGCTATTCTGTCTCGAAATAATTCTCGAGTTCGGTGCGGGCACTTCCTTCGGCATTCGACAGGTCCTTGATCACAACACCTTTCTCGAGGAGGGTGATACGGGTGGAGATGTCGATGGTATGCTGCAGGTTGTGCGAGGATATAAGGATGGTGGCTCCCGTCTCCTTATTATAATCGGTGAGCACGTGCTTGAGGATGTTCTGCGACGAGGGGTCGAGGAAGTTGAAGGGCTCGTCGAGGATGACCAGCTGGGGCTTGTTGAAAAGGGCGGCAATGATGCCCACCTTCTGCTTGTTGCCGGCAGAGAGGTTCCGGATAAGCTTCTTCTGTCCGAAGATCTCGCCGGAGGCGAAGCGCTCGAAGGGTTTCAGGCGTGCTTCCACCTCTTCCTGACTGATGTCGCTGATCTTTCCTAAGAAGGCGAAATACTCCTCTGGCGTCAGAAACTCGATGAGGAAACTGTCGTCGATATACGCACCGGTTTTGTCCTTCCAGGTCTCTGACTCTGCGGGGTTGATGCCATCAAGGCCCACAGTCCCTGCGTCGGGCTTCAGCAGGTCGAGGAGCATCCTGAACAGCGTGGTCTTACCGGCACCGTTATTACCAACCAGTCCCAGTATCTCCCCATCCTTGATCTCCAACTCAGGGATGTCGCAAGCGACAGTCTCACCAAACTGCTTCTTCAGATTGCTAATTGTTATCATATTCGGTCAGTTTTTATTGTTTTGCATCGGACTCTCACGGACTATCTCGGACATATCTGAGCGTCCGTTTTAGTCTGTGTCAGTCCGATGCTTGTTCTTACACAATACCTTTACCGTGGCAGTTCTTGAACTTCTTGCCGGAGCCGCAGGGACAGGGATCATTACGTCCGGGCAACTTGTCCTTGATGATCGGTGTACGGGGCTGCTGGGCGCGGGTGTCCTGCTGGGCGGCAGCCTGCTGGTTGCGATCCACAAGCTGCTCCTCACCAATCTGCTGCTTCGACTCCGTATACTGCTGGCGCTGGGTGCGCTGCTCGGGGGCTGCCTCCTGTACCTGCTGCTGCATCTCTGGAATCTGGACACGGGTGAGGATTGAACAGATACGGTTGTACATGTCATTGATCATCGCATCCCACACCTTCGCAGATTCGAGTTTGAAGATGAGCAACGGGTCTTTCTGTTCGTACGAGGCGTTCTGCACGGAGTGTTTCAGTTCGTCGAGCTGGCGCAGGTTCTCCTTCCAAGAGTCATCGATGATATGGAGGAGGATGCTCTTCTCAAACTCCTTCACCACCGACTTTGATTCGGTATCGTAAGCCTCCTTGAGGTTACAGGGGATGTTGAACATGCGGCGTCCGTCAGTCAGAGGCACCATGATACGCTCATACATGTGGCCTTGGTTTTCATACACTGCTTTAATAATTGGCTGAGCGACGGTCTGCACACGTTCCGTACGACGGTTGAAGCTCTCGATGACAGCCTGGAAGGCATTCTCGGTGAGCTGCTCACGGGGCTGGTTGATATAGTCGTCGCTGCTGAAGGGCGCCTCCATCGACAAGACATGCAGGAACTCCTCCTTGCAACCCTGATAGTCACCGGAGTTCTCGATGATGTTCACCACACGGTCCCAGATGATATTGGCGATGTCCATGCCGATACGTTCTCCCATAAGGGCGTGGCGGCGCTTCTCGTAGATGACTGTACGCTGTTTGTTCATCACGTCATCGTACTCAATCAGTCGCTTACGGATACCGAAGTTGTTCTCCTCGACCTTCTTCTGGGCACGCTCGATACTCTTCGAGATCATCGGACTCTCAATCATCTCACCCTCCTTGAAGCCCAGACGGTCCATCACTGAGGCGATACGTTCAGAGGCGAACAGACGCATCAGCTTGTCTTCGAGTGATACGAAGAACACAGAGCTGCCCGGGTCTCCCTGACGTCCTGCACGACCACGCAACTGACGGTCCACACGACGGCTCTCATGGCGCTCGGTACCGATGATGGCCAGACCACCGGCGGCCTTCACCTCGGGCGACAGCTTGATATCGGTACCACGACCGGCCATGTTCGTGGCGATGGTCACGGCACCCTTGCCATTCGTAGACTGTCCGGCGAGAGCCACGATGTCAGCCTCCTTCTGGTGCAGCTTGGCGTTCAGCACCTGATGGGGTATACCCTCGCGCTTGCCGGTCTCGGGATTCACATACATATCGAGCATACGGCTGAGCAACTCAGAGATCTCCACGGAGGTGGTACCGATCAGCGTCGGACGTCCGGCATTGCGCATCTTCACAATCTCTTCAATCACAGCCTTGTACTTCTCACGGGCGGTCTTGTAGACACGGTCGTCCTGGTCGTTACGGATGACAGGACGGTTCGTGGGGATCTCCACCACATCGAGCTTGTAGATATCCCAGAACTCACCAGCCTCTGTGGAAGCAGTACCGGTCATACCGGCCAGCTTATGGTACATACGGAAGTAGTTCTGCAAGGTGATGGTGGCAAAGGTCTGCGTGGCTGCCTCTACCTTCACGTGCTCCTTGGCCTCCACAGCCTGATGCAGACCGTCACTCCAGCGACGGCCTTCCATGATACGGCCCGTCTGCTCGTCAACGATCTTCACTTCACCGTCGATGACCACATATTCGTCATCTCTGTTAAACATACAGTAGGCCTTCAGCAACTGCTGGAGGGTATGTACACGTTCAGACTGCACGGCATAGTGCCCCAGCATCTCATCTTTCTTGTCGACACGCTCCTGGTCGCTGAGACTGGTGTCGGCCTCGAGGGCAGAGAGCTGTGAGGTGATGTCGGGCAACACGAACAACTCGTCATTGTTCACCTGCTTGGCCAGCCATCCTGTACCCTTATCTGTCAGGTCGCAGGAGTTCAGCTTCTCGTCAACCACAAAGTAGAGGGGCTCAATACATTCCGGCATTCGGCGGTTGTTGTTCTCCATATACACCTCCTCGGTCTTCAGCATACCAGCCTTGATACCTTCCTCAGAGAGGTATTTGATCAGTGGCTTGTTCTTCGGCAAGGCCTTATGCGAACGGTAAAGCGAGAGGAAACCCTGATCGAGTTTCTCCTGGCCGTCCTTCTTGTTGCCGGCCTCGATAAGACGGTTACCCTCGGTGATGAGGGTCTTGGCATCGGCGAGGTATTGGGTCGCCAACTGACGCTGCACGCCTACCAGACGCTCCACCAGTGGCTGATACTCCTCAAACATCTGGTCGTCACCCTTGGGCACAGGACCAGATATAATAAGAGGTGTACGGGCATCGTCGATCAACACGGAGTCCACCTCGTCGACGATGGCGTAGTTGTGGCTGCGCTGCACGAGGTCGGCAGGCGAGATGGCCATGTTGTCACGCAGGTAGTCGAAACCGAACTCATTGTTCGTACCGAAGGTGATATCAGCCTGATAGGCCTGACGACGGGCCTCAGAGTTTGGCTGGTGCTTGTCGATACAGTCCACGCTCAGGCCATGGAACATATACAACGGTCCCATCCACTCGGAGTCACGCTTGGCCAGGTAGTCGTTCACGGTCACCACATGTACACCGTTACCGGTCAGGGCATTCAGGAACACGGGGAGGGTAGCCACGAGGGTCTTACCTTCACCAGTGGCCATCTCGGCAATCTTTCCCTGATGGAGCACGACGCCACCAAACAACTGCACATCGTAGTGGATCATCTCCCACTTCAGGTCATTGCCGCCCGCCGTCCAGTGGTTGTGGTAGATGGCCTTGTCACCGTCGATGGTGATAAAGTCCTTACGGGGATCGGCAGCCAGCTCACGGTCGAAGTCGGTGGCAGTGACGATGGTCTCCTCGTTCTCGGCAAACCTTTTGGCGGTCTCCTTCACGATGGCGAACACCTCGGGCATCACCTCGTCGAGGGCTTTCTCGAAGATGTCGAGGATCTCTTTCTCAATCTTGTCTATCTGTGCAAAGATGTCGGCACGTTCGTCAATGGGGGTGTTCTCGATGGTACCCTTCAGTTCGGCGATACGGGCTCTCTGCTCTGTGGCCTTGGCCTGTACCTGTTCACGGATCTCCTTCGAACGCTGACGCAGTGCATCATTATCCAGTTGCTCAATCTGCGGAGAGACGGCCTTCACCTTCTCTACCAACGGCTGGATGAGCTTCATGTCGCGGGTGGACTTATCACCAAACAGCGACTTTAAAAACTTGTTGAAATTCATATCTATTTTGTCTTCTTTTTACTTCTTTATCTTTTCACCTTTTTACCTTTTCACCTATTTACTTTTTATAAAGCGGGTGCAAAGTTACGAATAATTTTCGTAACGGCCAAAGTTCTTGCTTTAATTCTGTGAAAATCTGTGCAATCTGTGGCTTAGAACAATGGCTCTGAGCTACAGGCATTCGGAGCTCGAATGCGGATGGCACGGGAAAGTGTGGGGGCGATGCGGTCTGTCGTCACAGGCGTATTGACCTGTTCCGACTGGATGTCGGCACCATACAGGATGATGGGGAAGGGGATGGCTGATGACAGAGAAACTCGGTCCTCACCGGTTTCTTCGTTCTGCAGGTGCCATCCTGGGTTCACCTCTATTAAGATGTCCCCATTGTGCTGGGGATGGAACCCGTTCCTTACCTTCGCTGTATGACTGTTGTTCTCGCTCAGCAGTTGCAAGGCGTTGTACACATTCTTCACCCCTTCCATCTGCAACAGGAAATCACGGGCTCGCTGGCAGAAGTCCGTCAGGGCGACACGCTTCTGCTCCAGCAGCTTGTGGTTGATATACAGCTGGTTGTCAGTACAAGTCTCGATATAGCGCCCCTGTCCCCAGATGGCCCCGAAATACATGTTCAGGAGCCCTGCGGCGCGGTTGATATAAAAAGTTCCTGTGGGGATGCGGTATTTGGCATAGTCGGTCTGTTCGGGGTCGCAGTAGCCGGTACTCGTCACCACAAACAGTATGTCTTTCCTGTCAATCTTCTCCTCCAACTGACTGATGAGCGCCCCGATGCTCTGGTCCAGTCTGAGGTAGGTGTCTTTCATCTCTAACTGACATTCTGACATGGGCTGATGGCCAAGCGGACCTGCATAATAGGTCAGGCAGAGCAGGTCGGTGATGCTGTCTTTTCCCATTCCTTTCTGCCTGACATAGGCCAATGCCAAGTCTGTCATATGGGCATTGATGAGACCTGATGTCTGGTATTCCTGATACTTCTTATGCCCCTTGAAGACGTGTCTGAAATCAAATATTCTTTCCTGTCCGAGAGGTACCCATCGGAGTCTTTCTATATCTCTGCTTGGATGGCTTAATTCGTTGAATCCCAGTAATATGATAGGATATCCGCTCGAGTAATACTGCGAGGTTGTCCATTGCCCGTTCTGCTCGTCCAGCCACAGGGCTCCGTCAGCAGCATGTCCGGCAGAGAGAACGGCGGCATCAGCAAAGGGGGCAACGGCATAGACTAGGGCCTTTCCGTCGCTGGCCACCTTCATCTCGTCGCCTAAGGTCGACACAGCAAGATGATGGGGGCCGACTATGCCATTCTGTCGGTTATCCTCCGTACAATACTGGGGCCTCAGTGTCTCCCTGTTGATCCAGCTTTGCCCCACGATACTGTGGTAATACGGAACAGTACCTGTCAACACCGTTGAGATGGCTGAGGCCCTGTCGGGCTGTACCAAAGGGTAGGAGGCGTTTTCGTACACCCGTCCCTGGGTCATCAGCTTCTTGAAGCCTGTTTCGCCGTAGAGTGGGGCATAGGCTTCCAGGAAGTCACTGCGTAATTGGTCGATAGTGATGTTCACCACCAGCCTTGGCACCTGTCTGGTTCCTTTCTGAGCAGCGGTCTCGGCATTCCATCCCAGCACCGCCAACAGCGATATGTATAGGTATCTATTCAACTTCGAACTTTAAACTTTATGATTACTCTAATCAGCAAAGATAGTGCCACAATCATCATACCCTCGGCATAATGCTGGAAAAGGCTGCCAATGGCAAAGAGTACGATCATGACAGCCAGAATAGTCCACCAACGTGTAGTCTTTCGCCTTAATACGCTTGGGATAAAGAACAGCGGCAGGGGATTCAACAGCAATAGTTGCAGGTTCAGGCTTGTCGTGGGATGCTGCGAGAAGATCATCACAAACAGCACACAGCCTGCCAGTCCCTGCATCAGCATCAGCAGCGCATCCCAGTATTTGAACCTTTTCTTCCGTTTCCACTCTATCAGCGCGATACCTACTGACACCACCAGCAGGACCCATGCACACTGCACCGGTGTCAAGGGGAAGTCTTCCTCAATCACCTGGACGCCTCCAGGCAGGGCAATCCTTCTCTCTTTCACTAATGGACGGTACTCCCCGTCGGCATAGATGGTAGCACGGTCGAAGTCGTACATCAGGTTCTCCGGCAGGAACTCCTGTTGCCTCTGGTCTGTCTTCAGATCGGCCTTGAGTCCCAGCAGCATGTCGTTGCCAAATGCCGCCCAAGGGTGGTTTCTCACACAGCTGTGTACCATGTCCCTATACGTGGGCTGATAGTCTTCTCTCGGAGCATATTCCACCTTCCCGGCAATGCAGCGTTCAATCAGGTCTCTCGGACGCATCGAACAGTTGTCGTAGAAGTAGTTATAGCGGTACACCTTGTTCTCCGGCTTCAGATTCTCTATCAGTGCCTGTTTCAGCGTCATCTTCTCCTCGGGCGTCAGGTTCAGCACCTGTTCGGTGATACTGCTGCCGCATCTCACATACTCTTGCCTGAATAAGGGGTAGGGGTACGCCCCCAGTTCATAGTCGGTCAGCCCGAAGACGAACCTTCCCACGAAATACGGTTTCTTGAAATCGAAGACACCCCAGTTGAAGGCGATATCCTCTCCTTTGCTCTGGTCGTGCCATCTCAGTGCCGTATGTCCGTACAGGCTGTAAATCTCCTCATGTGGCGAACACGTCAGCAGGCTCACCTCGACGGAATCGCACAATGGGGACTGTCCCTCTTGTGCGGGCTGCGCAGAAACTCTCACAAAAGGGACTGTCCCTATTGTGAGACTCACCAAAAGGGTGAATATTCTCCTAAAAAAGTTATTTTTTTGTTTCACGATGCAAAATTAATTGATATTTTTCAGTAAAAAGCGTTTTTCTGCTTTTTTTTTAATAATTTTGCACCCTGAAAATGAAATTCTTAGGAAATAGAAGGATAAATATGAATAAAATCATCGGTTGTCTGTTGCTTTCGGCGCTGACGACAATGTCTGCCTTTGCGCAGAGTGGCACGAACTCCCCTTACAGTCAGTATGGCCTGGGTGACCTGGCCGATGAGTGTGTCGGATTCAACAAAGGCATGGGTGGTGTCGGCTATGGTTTCCATAAGGGGAACGAGGTCAATCCCCTGAACCCTGCCTCTTATGCATCCATCGACTCTGTCACGATGATCTTCGACGGAGGCCTCTCCGGACAGATCACGAACTTCAAGGAGGGTGGACGGAAACTTAATGCCAAGAGCGGTGGCTTCGACTATATCACGGGAGCCTTCCGTCTCATCCGTCATGTGGGTATCACCTTTGGCGTGATGCCTTATTCGAATATCGGTTACAACTACACCGCCTCCATACCCCTCGACGACGGCACCGCGACTACGAAGTTGACGGGTACCTACAAGGGCGATGGCGGCATCAACCAACTTTTCGTCGGTGCCGGCGTGCAGCTCTTCAAGTCACTCTCCGTAGGTTTCAATGCAGCCTATATCTGGGGCGACCTGGAGCGTACGGTCAAGACAAGCGGCTCCTCATACGTCAACTCGCTGCAGAAGGAATATAATGCCTCCATCAGTAACTACAAGCTCGATTTCGGCATCCAGTACATTCAGCCTGTCAGCGCAAAGGATGAACTTACGTTGGGTGCCGTGTTCAGTCCGGGTCATAAACTCAATTCCGCCCCCTACTGCCGTATCGTCTCCTCGAATTCAAGCATTTCCAAGGCAGATACGACCACCTATACGATAACCAACGGTCTGGAGATTCCCACATCCATTGGCTTTGGTGTGGCCTACAACCACGATAAGAAGTTGCGTGTGGGAGCCGACTTCAAATACCAGAATTGGGGCAGCATCGATTTTCCGGAGTTAGAGAACAACAGTTACAGTCTGCGCAGCGGCTTGCTCAAGGACAGCTATAAGGTGAATATGGGTGCGGAGTGGATTCCCAATCCCCGCAGCACCCGCAGCTTCTTCCATCACGTCCGTTACAGGGTAGGAGCAAGCTTTGTTACACCTTATTATTATATTAATGGGCAGGACGGCCCAAAGGAACTTCAGCTGAGTCTGGGCCTGGGTGTACCCATCATGAATGGCTACAACAACCGTTCCATCCTCAACATCAGTGCCCAGTGGCAGCATCGTTCTGCGGACAATCTCATCACCGAGAACACCTTTCGCCTGAACATCGGCCTCACCTTCAATGAGCGTTGGTTCTCGAAGATGAAGATCGAATAGAGCCACAGATTACAGAGATTCCGCAGATGATCAAGGAACCACAGAGAGGCAAAGAACCGCAGATTACGCAGATTTCGCAGATGATTAAGAGAATAAAAATCTGTGTAATCTGCGTAATCTGTGGTTTATTTAAAATAAGTGCCTTCTGCGTAATCTGTGGTTTATCTTATGTGTCCTGCGACCAGGCGCAGGAGCACACGGCGCCACCCATCTACGACCGTGACTCTGCCTCGGCGATGATCTCCTACGGCGTGAACACCCTCATCAGTGACTCTGGCGTCATCAAATACCGTATTGTCACGGAGCGCTGGGACATTAACACCGTCCGGCAGCCGACCCGCTGGACCTTCGAGAAAGGTGTGTTCTTCGAGCAGTTCGACGAGAAGTTCCATGTCCAGGCCTATATCCAGGCAGACACCGCCTGGTATTTCGACCAACAGAAGCTCTGGCATCTGCGTGGACGGGTTCATGTCCGTAATGTCAACGGTCTCGTCTACACCAGCGAGGAACTCTTCTGGGACGGAATGCGACATGAACTCTATTCCAACGTGTTCTCCCGTGTGGTGACCCCTGAGCGCCAGTTGGAAGGCACCTATTTCCTCTCCGACGAGCGGATGACCCATTACACGGTCAGCAACTCCAAAGGTTCTTTCGAGGAATCAGACATGACGGGCGATGATGACAAGAAAGACGAGCCCGCCACTACCTCGCCTGCCGACACCGCCAAGGCTCCCGAGCCCATTCTCCGTCCCAAACTCGAGAAGTCCCGCCGTCACACCACTCCCTAATCCGCGTTATCTGCTGTCAATGATGTTCTTATGTTCTTCTGTCTAAAAATATGTTCGTCTGTTATTATGTCTAAAACATGTTCTTATGTCTGATCTGATTGTCTGTCTGTTGATAGCGATGCTCTTCTCCGCCTTCTTCTCCGGCATGGAGATCGCCTTTGTCTCGAGCAACCGCCTCCTGGCAGAGATGGACCGTGAGAAGAACGGCCTTTCCCAGAAGGCCATCAGCGTCTTCTACCAGCATCCGAACAACTTCGTCTCGACCATGCTCGTGGGCAACAACATCGCCCTCGTCATCTATGGCATTCTCTTTGCCCGTATCTTCGACGCCACGCTGTTCTATCCATTCAGCGACGGCATACGCGTCACCCTCGATACCCTCCTGTCCACGGTCATCGTACTCTTCACGGGTGAGTTCCTGCCGAAGACCATTTTCAAGAACACGCCCAACACGATGCTCACCGTCTTTGCCATCCCGGCCTGGATCTGTTATGTCATCCTCTATCCCATCTCCCGTTTGGCAACCCTCCTCTCCAAGGGACTTCTCCGGCTGGTGGGCATCCGTATGAGGAAGGAGGCAGAGGAACGGGAATTCACGAAGGTGGATCTCGACTACCTTGTGCAGACCAGCATCGACAATGCCGACGACGAAGACCAGATCGGTGAGGAGGTGAAGATTTTCCAGAACGCGCTCGAATTCTCCGAAACGAAAGTGCGTGACTGTATGGTGCCCCGTACGGAGATTGATGCCGTCGAAGACACGGCCACCATCGAAGTACTCAAGCAGACCTTCATTGAGAGTGGCCACAGTAAGATCATCGTCTACCACGAGGACATCGACCACATCATCGGCTACATCCACTCCTCCGACATGTTCCACACCGACCAGAAACCAGTGGTGCGCGAGATCAGTTTCGTCCCCGAGACCATGCTGGCCTCACGCCTGATGAAACAGCTTATGCAGCAGAAGCGCTCCCTCGCCATTGTCGTCGACGAATTCGGAGGCACCAGCGGCCTTGTCTCCCTCGAGGACATCATGGAGGAGATCACTGGTGAGATCGAGGACGAGCACGACAGCACCAACCACGTGGCCAAGCAGCTCTCCGACCACGAATACATCCTTTCCGCACGTCTGGAAATCAGCAAGATCAACGAACTCTTCGACCTTGAATTGCCTGAGAGCGACGAATATATGACGCTCGGCGGACTCATTCTCCACGTCTACCAGTCGTTCCCCAAGCTCAACGAGGTGGTCAAGTTCGACAATTATGAGTTCAAGATCGTCAAAAACACCGCGACAAAGATAGAACTGGTACGGCTTACGGTGCTCAAATAAAAACCGCAGATTTCGCAGATTGCAAGATTTTCTCATAAAAATTTTGCTGTTTCAAAGAAAAGTCGTAATTTTGCACCCCAAATTGCAAATCGTAAAAAATAAATCGTAAATTAGTAAATAGTAAATAAAATCATGGCAGCATTAGGAAAAATCAGAAAAAGAGGCGTGGCCCTTGTGATTATCATCGGCCTTGGCCTTTTCGCCTTCATTGCTGAAGAAGCCTTCCGTTCTTGTGAAGCAACCAAGAACCAGCAGCGTCAGCAGATAGGCGAAGTGTTAGGTAACAAAATCAATGTACAGGAATTCCAGGCCCTGGTCGACGAGTACCAGGAGGTCATCAAGATGTCCCAGGGTGTCGACAATCTCTCAGAGGATCAGCTCAACAACCTGAAGGACGAGGTGTGGAACTCTTACGTCAACGAGCAGATCATTGCCATCGAGGCCGCTAAGATCGGTCTCACCGTCACCGACGAGGAGATGCAGAACATGATGAAGGAGGGTACCAACCCCATGCTCACCCGCTCACCTTTCGTCAACCAGCAGACAGGTCGTTTCGACGTGACCATGCTCACCAAGTTCCTGGCAGACTATAAGAAGAACTCCTCCAATCCTCAGTTGGCAGAGTCTTATCAGAAGATCTACCAGTACTGGCAGTTTATCGAGAAGCAGCTGCGTACCCAGACGCTCTCCCAGAAGTTCCAGGCCCTCATGGCCAATTGTCTGATTTCTAACCCCGTCTCAGCCAAGTTGGCTTTCGACGGCCAGAATCAGGAGAGCGACGTGGAGCTGGCCTCCATCGCCTACAGCACCATCAACGATAACGACGTTCAGGTGACCGAGTCAGACCTCAAGGCCGAGTATGACGCCAAGAAGGAGTTGTTCAAGCAGTCTATTGAGACCCGTGACATCAAGTATGTCGCCTTCCAGGTTCTCGCCTCTGCTGCTGACCGTCAGGCACTCATGACTACCATGAAGGAAGCTTCTGAGAAACTGCAGAGCGGTGCCAATCCCGCCGAGGTGGTGCGCAAGGCCCAGTCTCAGTTCCCCTACACTGGTATCGCAGCCACGAAGAGGGCTTATCCCTCAGACGTCGCAGCCAAGCTCGATTCCATGTCTGTCGGTCAGACCACGGCTCCCTTCGAGACCAAGTCCGACAACACCCTCAACGTCGTGAAGCTCCTCGCCAAGACTCAGATGCCTGACTCCATCGAGTATCGTCAGATCCAGGTGGGTGGTGCCTCCCTCGACGAGGTCCGCAAGACGTCCGACAGCATCTACAACGCCCTCAAGGCAGGTGCCGACTTCGAAGAATTGGCACAGAAGTACGGTCAGACGGGTAGCAAGCAGTGGCTCACCTCTGCCATGTACGAGAACTCTAACACCATGGACGAGGAGTCGAAGAACTACCTCAACAGCATCAACACCCTGGCTGTCAACGACCTGAAGAACCTTGAGTTCTCCCAGGGCAACATCGTGCTCCAGGTGACGGCCCGCAAGGCGATGGTTGACAAATACGATGTCGCAGTTATCAAGCATACGATCGACTTCTCCAAGGCCACCTACTCTGACGCTTACAACAAGTTCAGCCAGTATGTGAGCGAGAACAAGACCATTGAGGAGCTTGAGAAGAATGCCGAGAAGTTCGGTTATAAGGTTCAGGAGCACAAGGATCTGTTCAACTCTGAGCATAACGTCGTGGGTATTCGTGCCACCCGTGAGGCCATGAAGTGGATCTTCAGCGAAGCCAAGGAAGGTCAGGTCAGCCCGCTCTACGAGTGTGGCAGCAACGACAACCTCCTCGTGGTAGCTCTGACGAAGATTCATAACGTGGGTTACCGTTCAGTCAGCGAATCTGAGGACGTCTTGAAGCAGGAAGTTATCCGCAACAAGAAGTTCGAGCAGATCAAGGCCAAGTTCGCCGGTGTGGCAGACATCGCTGCCGCCAAGGCCAAGGGTGCCCGTATCGACTCTGTGAAGCAGATCACCTTCTCTGCCCCTGCCTTCGTTCAGGCTACCGGTTCCAGCGAGCCTGCCCTCGCAGGTGCTGTGGCAGCCCTCAAGCAGGGTGACTTCAGCAAGGCTCTCGTCAAGGGTAATGGCGGTGCCTTCCTGTTCCGTGTCATTAAGAAGGCCCAGCGCGAGGGTGCTACCTTCGATGCTCAGGCCCAGGAGCGCTCCCTCCACCAGCGTGCCCAGCAGGCCGCAAGCCGTTTCATGCAAGAGCTCTACCAGAAGGCAAATGTCGTAGACAACCGCTATCTGTTCTTCTGATCGGCAGAAACCTTATTGGAAGGCCAAAATGCCTTGATAATAAGGCGAAAATGGAAAAATAATATCTTTTTTAAATAAAAAATCCCGAAATGTTTGTTCATTTCGGGATTTTTGTCTAAATTTGCAGCCGTATAGTGTAAATTGTAGAATTATAATTAAACTAAAAAATAAATGAAAATGAAGAAATTGTTTACAATGTTGGTCGCTTCTGTTTGTTGTTCAATGGCTTTTGCCGCAACATCACCGACGACGATCAGTGTGAGTAATGTAACCATCTTAAAGGGCGGTACTACCAGACAGATGGAGGTTACGATTAATGCTACAGGCAATACTGCTTTCCAGTTCGACCTGACATTGCCTAAAGGTGTCAGTGTCACAAAGGCTACTCTCGGAAGCATCGAGAGTAACAAAACAGCAGCAGCAAATCAGACTCGTCAACTGAGGCATAAGCTTTTTGATTCAAATGCTAACAAGTACCGTTTCCTCTCTTATGATAACGGCAATGCAGCTTTAACTGACACCAAGGTCCTCATTACCTTGGAAGCTGCTGCAACTGCTACCGTGGGTAATAATATAGATGTTGCGGGTAGTGACGTTTTGGCTGTTAAGATAAATAATGGTACTATCACCCCTTCTACACAAGCTAATGGAAATGTTGCCAAAATCTCGGTTGTTGATGGTGCCGAAATTGAGATCCCTTGGGGTGGCAAGACGACCTTTGTGTGTGATAAGGATCTTGATTTCAGCAGTATGACAAATACGAATGCCTATATTGTAACAGGTTATGATTTGACTGATTATTCAATTTGGCTGACTCGCGTCACTGACGTTCCTGCCAATACACCTATCTGGGTATCTGGACCAAAGGGTGAAAATAGTAATTCGCCAGCTACTACGGTGATTATTCCTAAAGGAACTTCTACCACTTATTATCCGCAGAACTTGTTGATCGGAAAAGCCACAGGCTCTAATGACGTTCCTGCTGAGACTGATGAATATCTGAATTGGACACTCGGTAAGGATGGTTCTGTTTCTAAGAGAGTGGACGGTATTCAAGGTTTCCCCGCCGGTAAGGCTTATCTGCATCTGGCAAAGAATATTAATTCGGTTGTTGGCGATGCCCAGACTATTGAATTGAATGCTACTGGCAATAAACGTGCATTTGTGACTTCTTACGACCTTGATTTCACTAACGTAAATGGTTTGAAGGCTTACACCATTACTGGTTATTCCAAGGATGGTACAATGTGGCTGAGCCGTGTTATGAAGGCTTCAGCTAATACGCCTTTGTATTTGAAGGGTGGAGATAGATCTTATAGTGATATTCCATCAACAGAAACAAAAATGCAGTTGGTGAACATGTTGAAGGGTGACGCAACGAATACTTCATCGGTTAAGGTTAATGATGGCACTTACACGACCTATGTATTGTCTAAGCAGGATGGTGAGTTTAGTATACTTGCTAGTGATAATGACGCCTTCCCTGCTGGAACCGCCTATCTGCCAGTGCCGAATTCACATCTGGTGGCTGCTAGTCGTGGTGAGGGCATATTCAACAGTAAGGAGGTTGAGGCTGAGGTCATTAAGGTCAGGTTGATGGGTCTTGAAGGCGATGGTGAAATCACAGGTATCAGCCGTGTTGTTCCTGAAGCTGCTGTTGGTAACGATGCATGGTACAATCTGAGCGGTCAGCGCATCAGCACTCCGACGAAGAAGGGTCTGTACATCAGGAATGGTAAGAAGGTGATTGTGAAATGAGTAATGGATAAGAAATCACACTAAATTTTAAAATAAATCCCGAAATGTTTGGTCATTTCGGGATTTTTGCTTAAATTTGCAGCGCAAAAGTATATTTGCAGCTATGTTGTAAGGATAATAAAATTTTTAAACGTTTAAAATAATTGAGAAATGAAAAAGAAGTACTTCGCTCCAGAAATGGAAGAGTTAGAGTTTGATGAGCCTGTTGTCTTGGCAGATAAGGAAGGATCTGTTGATAATGATCATCTTTGCACGACCAAGCAGGGTTGTAATGGTGACTATTAAACATTTTCTATCATCAAATTTATTAAATCCGAGACGATTAAACGCCTCGGATTTTTATGTCATATTAGATCCTTTTGCCGGAGCTTATCTATGAATTCCATGACATCCTTGGTAACTATTTCTATTGGAGCGTCATATTGATTGGCTATTTCTTGAGCTATAGTCAGTGGATCCTTTCCTTCACAGACCATCTGTAACATGTCAGCTGCGCTCTCATTAAGGGTGAACGATTCTTTCAGTTCACCTGTAGCCTTATCTTTTGCTGCCACTACATAATAGTCTGTTAGTGGAGCCATTTCAATTCTGTACTTCATCTTGTCTCGGGGTTAGGTATTGCTGGTAGGCATGGAGCATGCCGTATCGTATCTTCTGCAGTTTCTCCGTACGTGTCTCTGGATAGCACATTGTACTGGTGGCACAGAGCTTGAGCATATTACAGGTAGGGTAGGACGGGCAGGTTGCACAGGCCTCAATCTCCTCCCGCCTTTCTTTGAATTGTGCTGTCATTTCCAAGTCGAGCCCCTCGCTATCAATATGTCCTACGAAATGATCTTCAGAATAATGTTCACATTTCCCAATATGACCTGATGGCATAATGATGGCACAATGATCGTTGTCTGCCTGACATACATTGGTAGATACTGTTCGGTCTAATTTGATAGGTTTGATAAAATGATATGTATCGAGCAAGGCGCGCAGCTCCTTCATCCTCTTGTAAATGAATGTCCGGTTTTGGTTGTCGTGCATGGCTTTGCTTCCTTTCACTTCTTCAAATAGGACGTGCGCATAGACGTTGATGCCTTTTGTTTCACGGAATTCCTGATGTAATTCTTTTGCCAGTTCCATCAGATTGTCTGCATTATGCATGTCGATGTTCAGTCTGATCCTGACAGTAATATCTGCATCTTGAAGACGGTGGATGTTACTTATCACCCTTTGGAAAGCATTCACATTCTTGTATATATATGCTTTGCAGCGGTTGTAAATTTTCTCCGTGCCGTCGAGTGTTATCTGTACCCATTTCAGATGCCACAAATCCTTGGCCTCTTTAACGGTGTCATCATTAAAGAGGTATCCGTTTGTTATCATTGAAGAACTGAATTCGATATTGCGCTCCTTGAGTCGTTGGCAGATCAGTGTAATTGCTGGTTTATTATAAAGAGGCTCACCTCCAAACCAGTTCAGCGACACCTTTTCCCCATTACAGTGTTTAATGATGTAATCGGCAGTGCGATTGGCTATTTCCTGACTCATTGGTATCCTAGACCTCCCCATTTCGTAGCAGTAAAAACAGCGGGCATTGCAGTCTGTTGTGGGTAAAATGGTGTAGCCTGTAATGGCGTCAGATGTTTTCTCAAGCATCCTGGCTACATCCCTTATCTGGCGGCTCAGCAGACGGTCATCGTGCGACTGTGGCACCAGGAACCATTGCTCAATCAGTTGGGGTAGGGCAGTAGGGCTCGTCTTGTATGTCTCCGCTTCTTCAGGGGTGAGCAGCAGCAGGGCCTTTGTCATCGTATGGTAGAGCAACAATCCTTCGTCCACGGGCTGCTCCACCACAAAATACATCGGCCGATAGGTCTCCCCCTTCTTTATCTTCTGCTTCTTCAGAAGTTGGTCGAAGGGCTTGGCTGTGTCGTAGATGATTTGCATAATGGGTTTAATTTGCCTGCAAAATTACATATTATTTTTTGATAAACCAAGTAAAGCAATCATTTTTACGTATATCGTAATGATTTATGCCTTGTGTTTTGTTTAGTGCTCTACTTCATAAAGGTTGCATTAGGTATAGGATGACGAAAAGAGGACCGGCAGCACATACGTCTGTCAGTCCTCTCGTCGTGTTTTTCAGGATGGTACTTTGGCTTTAGTTCACGTCGTTGCCTCCGCCGTTGCTGCCACCGCCGCCGTTGTCACCGCCAGAGTTGCCTCCGTTGTCACCGCCGCCGCCATTGTCACCGCCGGTGCCGTTGTTGTCACCGGTGCCACTGTTCTCGCCGGTGCCGTTGTCGTCGCCCTGTTCAGGCTCCTCCACAGTGCCCGGGTCTGCACTGGTCACGCGCTTCACGATTTCACCGTTGCGGTCGTAGCAGGTGATGTTGATGGCCGTGTTGGCCAACTCCTCCTTCAGCGCCACCGTCGGGGTGAAGACGATGCGACGGGTGCGGATGAGACTCGACTTGACGTCGTTCACGTCTGCCACCGCTTTCGCGGACAATCCGAAACGCATGTTGCCAAGTCCAGGCAAAGCCACGCTGTGGCCTTCCGTCGCCCAGGCCTTGATCACTTCACCAGCCCCTTTCCAGCAGGCCTGCATCACACCCTCGCTCACACCGGAACGAATGGCAGCCTCTTTGATCACCTTCTCTGAGTCGAGCGTCGAATACAGGTCAGGGACCATCACATAACGGTACACTTCAGGACCGTCCTTGGAGAACTTAAGCTTCTTCTCCTTCGCTTTGATCTTTAATGCCATATTTCTTAAAATTTCATGGTATTAAACTATCGTCCGGCCAACTGCATCGGGTGGCCGATTCCCGCCTTTTAATATGCTACAAAGGTACGAAAAATAATTGAAAATACCAAATGTTTTGGCAATTAATTTGCTGAAAATCAGCGGTTTGAATGTTAAATAATGCTATCCTGGCTTGCTGCATTTTTCAACGCTCAAAAGCCCCGTTTTTTACAAGGCCTTCCAACACTTTTTTGGAAGCCATGTAAAAAGTGTTGGAAGGCTTCGTAGCAAGAATTTCATCGGCTTGCACTCTTATCAAGGACTATCTAAGAGGACATCGCAAAGGTCAGTGTTTGGGGGATAGGACTCCAAGTGATTGTCGATGTTGTAGTTGATACCTTCGGTGAGTGACATTTGATTTTTCCACTTCTCATAGCATCCGCTATCTGGGAAGAGCGTCACCTTACGACCTTTCAGACAGGCCATCTTTTCGGTAGACAGTCCACCGCTGCCTGCTGTAGCCAGCCAAATATGCTGTGGCTGACAAGCTGCCATGACGAGGGCCGTCTTCTCGCTCTCCACAAGACAGACGTGGGCGTCGGGACGTTTACTGAGCAGATGCTGGCCAAAGAGGCACTGATACAGTTGCCAGTCCGGCGGTAACAGTCCGACTTTGATGAGTGGAACATGCGTCCAGCCCTGAAAACCGTAGCGGTGGCCGTCGATGTGGTATTGCATGATGTGACCGCCGTGAACCTGCTGCTGTTCGTCAATCTGCCAGAAGATGACGTTGCCTCTGCGGGTTGCACCGATATGGTAGTCGTCATATATGCGAAGCAGCTGTTCTGATGTAAGACCGAGCCTGCTTGCCACATCGTTGGAGAACCAATGCCAGAACACGCTGTTTGGTGAGTGGCTGCGTGACACGTACTCGTTGGGTAAGGGTTGGAAAGGAGGAAGCGGGACTGGTGTACAATGAATGCCAGTTTCCGGCTCATGCGCCCACTGGTTGTCATGATAGTATTCGCTGGGTTTATAGTGATAGCCGCAGGAGTGCTGATGGTCGCACTTGCCCACATCGTCGGCCACATACCGGTTTCCGTTATGGGTATCTACATAGCGAACGAAACATTTCTTCTTGCCGCAGTTCGGGCAGGTGAACTTCTGCTGACGCTTACCGGTCAGCTTTCGGTTTTCTAATTGATATCGATAATCTTTGTTCATTGTTTTGTGATTTAATTGTTCTTGTTCTTGTGACTTCCCGTTCGTTCGTTCTTCCCTTACTATATATAGCGGGAAGAACAAACGCACAGGAACAAAGTCGATGTTTCAGAAAATGTTGACGGTTGTTATCGTCTTCTCAGCTTCGAAAAGCTTCCCATCCTGAATCATCTTCGAGAGGAATTTCGAGACAGTGGGTCTCTTCACATTGAGTTTCGTTTCGAGCAACTCCGTCAGGGCGTTACGCTTGATGGACCCTCCATGACTGTTGATGATTTCTACAGCTGTGTCGAGACGTTCCTTTTCGGCTTGCTCTTTCTCGGCCTGCATCTTCTGCTGGCGCAGTTCACGGGCTTTCTGCTGCTCTTCCTGACGCATGGCATCGGCATCAATGATGTTGCCTTCATCATCGAATCTGAAACTCCAGGGTGGCGTGCTTCCGTGTCGCGGATCAGAGCATGAGACGGTGATGATGCCTGAACGGCTCTTGTTGCACTGCAGTACCGTACCAGCGGCCTGCGAAAGCACGGTACCCAAGTGGCCGCGCATGTTCGAATCGTCGGCAGCCTTGTTCTCGTGCAGTACGTTGACAATGGCACAATGCTGTTCCTCGCAGAGCACCAGCAGGTCGTGAATCAGCTGGCGCGAAGTCATCTCGTCATTGAAACTCGCCACATAGTCCACCACGCCATCAATGATAACTACCTTCGGCTGATGCGCATTGATGAGCAAACGGGTGTCGTCCAACAGCGTCTCGTAGTTCATCTTGCGAAGCGGATAGAGGTACAGATGATTATCGATGTAGTCGTCATCGAGACCTGTCATCTGCTTGACATCGTTGATGATGAGTTTCACGTCAGCAGCTTTCTGCTCTGTGTCGAGCCAGAGCACGACAGGTTCTGTAAGCTCCGACTTCACGCGGAACATCTGTCCTTTCAGCAATGCTGACAGACAGATTTTCAGTGACGTTGTCTTGCCTTGTTTCTGCTTGGCCTTTACGGCGTGGATGTCGTCAAGGGCAAAGAAACCGACACCGTCAACACTCAACGCAGGTTCTTCGGCAGGCACCTCCGTCTGTGTCATGATGCGCAAGCCGTCGAGCAGCGCCAGCCTTTCAGTGTGCTTCTGCTCCTCGGCAGTCGGTTGGTTGACAGCCTCGCCCACGATGTCTGCCACCGTCTGGGCTTGGTTGTTTACTTGTCCAGTCAGCTGTTCAGGCTGCTGAACGTTCTCAGTCTCTTTGTTCAACTCTTCCATTTTTGTAATTATTAGAAGATGAAACAATAGTAAGACCGGTCTCGGTGCTCGCCATCCTTTTCAGGTACCTGAATAGCAAAGCACCGCTTTCGGGAGTTTCCCGTTTGCGGCGCTAAGGTACATATTATTATTGGATTAGCTTGATATGTAAAATACCAACTGGATAATCCTTACTTTCCAATTACCCAAATTGGAGTGTAGTGTTGGAGTCAAAATGGCATTTCTATGATGAGTTCCATGTCAATCAATGTATTTTTCATTGCCTCAAGAGAAACCTTCATTTTACGACACATTGGGCCTACGATATTCTGAAAGTTCTTATCATTATAATAGTCATCAGCGATGGTCAACGGACAGACTTGCTCTCTCTTAAACCATTTTTTCCAATAAATAGAATAAAGAAGTGCCACGACTTTTCTTGGCATCAGCAGGCAAGAAGCAAAGTAGTTAGCCTGTGTGTCAAGCCAATGTCTTTCCCACATATCAGTTGCAGCTTCTCCCGCAAGTTGGGCATCGCGTTCCATAAACTCACGAAATCGTTGGTTTGAATGTAAAACGTCATGGCCAATCTCATGACTCATAGAAAATCGGTCGCGTGGATTTCCGTCGGCTTGACTGCTGCTAAGCTTGACAAGACGCTTGCGATAGTCAAAATTACCTAAGTGGCGTTCTTTTGACAGATTAGTGCGAATCACATTTAGCCCCATTTTCTTTGCTATCTTGTAGGGATCTATTTCGCAAACAGGAACCTTGTCGCTTGGAGATAATTTCTCCAGCAAGTTTACATAGTAGTCTATTTCTTCTTTGATAAGTTTTGTTGCCTCATTCTCAATGAATTCGTGTTTTAGTATAGGAGCATGTGGGTAATCTGTATGTACATCGATACCGTTCCATCTAAGGAAGTCTGTGAGTGAGGTTGTCAGACGAGTTGCATCGTATATTACCAGAGGTACGGTCATAGGCAGATTACCTCTGAGCATGTCGCGCTCTATCTGGCTGACAGATTTGAATTCATCCATCCTTGGAGTGATAAAGCAATCGTCTGTTACTTCATAATTGGGATCGATGCGCATGAGGCAAATCTCTCGATTAGATGCAATATTTTGTATGTGTTTGTCTATTCCTTTGGTTCCTGTGATGACAAGTTTTATCTTCCTGTCAGAAACGTAGCGGCCGTTCAGCATAGTTACCATATCAGCAGTCAGTGTTGACTCTACACATTCAAAGACAATAACGTGATAAGGTTTCCTTTGCTTCATGAATTTTGGCGAAGCATACTTTTCGATGGCAAACGTAGGCGTGAATCCGCAATAGCTTTGGTTTGAATATATCTTTGCGTATGGATCTGTAGCGATACGTTTCTCAAGATATTCTATAAGCCGTGATTCTATTGTTTGTTGAATCTCTTCTTCCGGATATTCGGGTATAGGTTCTTCAAATAGTTTTTTCAGTTCACCTATAATCATGCCATTTCGACTGTCTTCTGAAAAATCCTTAATGTTTTCAAGTGTTACCGTGATGGGCATGCGATCCATGTTCCACTTCAATTGGTCTTTGGTTTTCCCTTCTTTAAACCCTTTTGGACATAGAGTAATTATCAGATCTGTAAATTTACCACGCGTAAGACCTTCTTCGAGCACATTAATATGTTGGCTGTAGACATTGACATAATTCAAATATCCCTCGTGTCCTTTTTCTTTGACCCAAGGAGCGACCCTGTTTTCAATAATCCAGGTCCAGTTTTTATCTATCTGCTTTGAAACAAAGCATTCTGCACAATCTATTAATTCCATCCTTTCGTTCTTTTTTTATGTTTTTATAGCACGATGTGCTTTCCAACTGTTTTGACTGCAAAATTACAGTCTTTTATCTATAAAACAAAGGATTTTGAAATAATATTTGCCTATTTTAAGGAATTTTAAAATACGTTCCTTGCGATATGAGACAAAGTGGCTAAGAAAACTGCCCAATACGCTCTTGAGACGAAAAAAATCAAATTAAATTTGGTGTTTTGACGGAATTGTACTATCTTTGTAGCCGCAAAGTGGAAATAATAACTAAAAAAGGAAGAAATATGAAGAAGATCCTATTAACTTTACTGGCTTTCATGGCGACGGTGGCCGTGAATGCAGGGCAAGTTTCAAGACATCAGGCGCTGCAGAAGGCGCAGCAGTTCATGCCCGGAAAGCAGTTCGGCGAGGCCAGAAGTTTCGCCCGTTCCGACAATCCCTCTGAGGGAGAGCCGTTCTATGTGTTCAATGCCAAAGGCAATCAGGGCTTTGTCATCGTGTCGGGCGACGACCGTACCACGGAGATCCTGGGCTATTCCTCGACCGGCAGCCTCGACATGAACCACCTGCCTGAGAACCTGAAGTACTGGCTGGAGTGCTATGAGATTCAGATGAAGTCTTTGGGTCAGGCCAAAGCCGCCGGTTCACGGGGAGCTGCCCGAAGTGCCAGCAAGACTGCCGTCACTCCTCTGATTCAGGTGCATTGGGATCAGGGCGCACCTTATAATGGTATGTGTCCTTCTGTCGTTACTCAGGAGGTAGAAGGTAAAAACGTTGACACTTATGTGGACATCGATCAGCCTGGCTACGATCCGAATAATCGCTGTGTCACCGGCTGTGTGGCCACGGCCATGGCTCAGGTGATGTATTATTGGTCTTGGCCAGAATCTAGTGAGGCCATGAATCAATATAATATATACCAAAGGGTTAATCAAGGAACAGATGAAAATCCGGATTGGCAATTTGTTGTAGACCATTCTTTCAGTGGGCTTCCCGCCACCACCTTCAATTGGCAGAGCATGACCACCACATATTCGTCGAATGCGACAGGCCAGAGTGCTGATGAAGTTGCCAAGTTGATGCGCTATTGCGGCCAGGCCGTGAAGATGAATTACGGCTTAGGTAAAGACGGCGGTTCCGCGGCAAATGTTACAGCAAGTGATATGGTGAACTGTTTCGGTTATGGCAAGACTGCCAAGACTGTCTATCGTATGTTTTATACAGTTGCTGACTGGGAGGACCTGATTTATAATGAGTTGTCCTGTGGCCGTCCCGTGCTTTATGGTGGCAGTAGCGCTACTGGAGGCCATGAGTTCATCTGCGATGGCTACGACGGTAGCGGCCTGTTCCATTTCAATTGGGGATGGAGTGGCATGAGCGACGGCTATTTCGTGCTCTCTCTGGCCAATCCTCAAGACCTCGGCAGTGGCGGAGGAACCAATTCGGACGGTTTTTCCTATGCTCAGGATGCCATTATCGGACTGCAGAGACCAGACATTGACGATACAGAAGCTCCAGCCATCTATGGCCTTATTAACGACAACGCAGAATGGGTCACGGAATACACTCGTTCCTCAGCAGCAGAGGATTTTACGGGTGTCAGTCTTCCAGGAGTGGTTTTCATGCAGTATAGTTTTGTCGGGAAAGGAATGCCTTGGCCTGACTATACATTAGACTATGGCTGGGGCTTGTATCAGGATGGTGAGTTGCTGGAGGTGTATGGCACAGAAAATGCAACCTTGACTAATGACGTGAATTGGCGACGGAACACTCCTTTTGTTGATTTCGGCAGTGGATTGGCCGATGGCAACTACATGTTCCGGCAGGTTTATAGGCCTCAGGGTACTGATAAATGGATTCTTTGCCAGATGCTGTATAATGGATATTACGGAATGGATTTGGGTATAAGTTACATCAAGGCAACCATCTCTGGCAATACGTTGACTTTGGAGAAGGCAAAAGAGGATGAGGTCTTCAGTACGGATATCCAGATCAATAGTGTCACCTTCTCTCCGTCTACCTTGGAGGTTGGCAGGGCTGTGGAGGTGACTGTCAATCTCACGAACAACGGTGATGCCTTCCAGGAGCTAATCTGTTTCCGCTATGGCTCAGGCTCATACTCTGGTATGACCCTTGTGTGTGGCTCTGTTGAACCAGGACAGACGGGCATCGTCAAGTTGCATTTCGTTCCACAGTATGATGGACAAATACCTGTTCAGATTGCAGTTGGCGACGATGAGAGCATCGTTGTTTGGGAAGGTGTACTGACTATAAATCCTCCCCTGCCGCAGAGCCTGACAGCAACTGAAACCATTTCCGGATTCAATAACTCTGTTTTGACGGGCACTACTTTTGATTTGACAGCCAGCATCACAAATGTGGGTGAAAACACTTATGACAATTATATAGAACTATACATGTGTGAACGTATCCCAGGCACAAATCAAGGTACACTATTCAAGAAGATTTCCAAATTAGCCACTATCGCACCGGGAGAAACGAAGGATGTGGAATTTACGGTTGATGGCTTGAATCTTAACGAAGAGTATTTCTATTTCATGTATTATAAGTCAGCCGGATCTAATGTCCAGTTGAATTTATCCACTTCTGGATACTTGTTCTCTTTGACGGCTGCCAATCCAGGAGATGCTGACGGCAATGGTGTTGTCAATGCTGCTGACATTGATGCCGTTGTCCGGTACATCATGGATGGCGACGATGAAGGCTTTAACTTCGATAATGCCAACCTGAGCGGTGACGACAAGGTGGATGCCGCCGACCTCGTGCTGCTCATCAATATGCTCATCAATATGGTCAAGTAGGTCTATTCTTGGACAAAAGAACAAATTAATTCCCGAAACGCTTGGCCGTTTCGGGAATTATGCATAATTTTGCAGCCGAATTGTAGATTTTGAAAATAAATTAGACTAAAATATATGAAAATGAGGAAATTGTTTACAACGTTGGTTGCTTCTATCTGTGGTACTATGGCTTTTGCCCAGACCGAACTGATTAGTGTGAATAGTGTGACCATCAACAAGGGCGGTACAAGTCAGATGGAGGTTACGATTAACAATGCTAAAGACAATACGGCATTCCAGTTCGATCTGGCGTTGCCTGCCGGCGTTACCGTCAAGTCTGTGGAACTGAATGGCGATTATCCCGCGACCCGTCAGACGTCGAATGATGATGTTGATGGTAAGGTTCGTTTCCTGTCATACGATGACGATAATGCTAACTTGAATGATGACACTAAGGTCATTATTACCTTAGAAGCTGCTGAAGATGCTACTATAGGTGATGTGGCAATTGCAGGTAGTGAGATTTTGCTTGTTAAGGATGATAACGATTTTGCCATCACTTCTACGCAAGAAGATGGAATTGTTGCCAGTATCACGATTACTGATGGCATCAAGGATGATGATGATCCAACTGGTATCAGCCGTGTTGCAGCAGAAGCTGCCGGCAACGATGCCTGGTACAACCTGAACGGTCAGCGTGTCAGCGCTCCGACGAAGAAGGGCCTCTACATCATGAATGGCAAGAAGGCTATAGTGAGGTAGCAGGTTCCAGACAGTCGGCGGGGACGTAGGTGATGGCGACGGCAGCTACGCCGTCGATCTGTATGAGGAAGAATTTGTTCTTCTTGATGCGTTTGATGACCCCCTCGACACCCTTGAAACGGCCTGCGGTGATGCGGACACGACGGCCCATGTTGGCGGAGTCTCTGACGTCAAGAAAAATGACAGATTCGTCTTGTGCGGAGGCGACCTTTATGAAGTTCTCCATCTGGCGATCTGGAACGTAAAGCAGCTCTTTGTGTCCATCGGGACAGGTCTTCGTCATGTATCTCATGGGGTCAAATTCTTTCCGATGCATTTTCAGGCGTGTCAGGACCTCTTGGGAGGCGTGGACGAAGATGAGGTTGTGGATGGCTGGAACAAGCGTCTTGCGGGGACCGTCGGAGGAGTCGGCCAAGTCGTAGTGCATGGGCACAAAACTGTCTATGCCCAAGGTATCAAGTTGCTGTTTGATCTTCAGTTCACGGTGGTAGGTGACCCGCATGGGGTACCATCTGATGACTTCGTTACTTTCCATTTCGGGGACAAAGGTACATAAAAAAGTGAAAAGTGAAAAGTGAAAAGTGAAAAATCTGTTTCCGCCGTCTAAAATTATCCGTTATCCATTATCCGTTATCCTTTTTTTTTATTAACTTTGCACCCAATTATATGCCATATCAATGTTTGGAATGCGTAATGTGGCTGGGTATCAGTGCATTATGAGGGTAAAGGACATTGAACTGTATATGTCAGCCATCCTGCGAAAACAGGGTGACCCTCTCTTTTTGTCTTCATTCGTAAACAAATCATCATCACATATGAAAAAGAACCAAATCCTACTATTCTTGGTATTTGCGGCAGTATGTCTGCTGACATCATGCGGCTCCTACAAGAACGTGACGTATTTTCAGAATCGCGAGGCATTGGACAAGGCCGTCAAGGGCTATTTGGTAGATGCCCGAATTATGCCGAAGGATGTGCTGTCTATCGTAGTCAACACTACCACGCCCAGTGCTGCCTCTCAGTTCAATCTGGTGACACCGACTACCCAGACACAGATTCAGACCTACTTAGTGGATAATGACGGGAAGATTCAGTTTCCAGTGGTAGGTGAGTTGAAGGTTGGCGGACTGACAAAGAACGAGGCAGAACAGATGATCCGTCAGGCCATCAGTCCTTATCTGGCTGAGTCGGAAAACCCTGTTGTGACAGTTCGCATGTCGAGTTTCTCCATCTCGGTACTGGGGGAGGTGAACCAGCCAGGCACTTTTACGGTGGCCCGCGAGAAGATCAATGTGCTTGAAGCGTTGTCAAGGGCCGGCGACCTGACGATCTACGGTCTTCGTGACAACGTGACGCTCATCCGTGAGGACAGTGAAGGTAACAAGAACTATTACACGCTGAACCTGAACGATGCCAACATCGTGAACTCGCCTTACTATTACCTACAGCAGAACGACATTCTCTACGTGGAGCCGAACAAAATTAAGGCGCAAAACTCCACCATCGGTAATATGACAACTCTCTGGCTGTCGGCCACAGGTGTCTTGGTGTCGATAGCTACGCTGTTAGTTTCTATTTTAAAATAAGTGGCCACAGATTTAACATATTTAACGGAATTATAGAATTATGGGAAATCAGTTGAGAAATTCTGGAATGCGGGAAAGGAAACCATATTCCATTTTCGACATGAAATACTTATGGATGATCTTCACTACCCATAAGAAGTGGTTCGCCCTGTCTGTCGTCCTGTGTCTGTTCCTTGCTGTGGCTTATGTCTATTTCTCCCGTCCGGCATACAACATTGTGGGCAAGATGATGCTTATCGACCGCAGACAGAACAGTAACATCTCCGCCGCTAACTCTGCCCTGCTGAATCAGTTACCGTCGAGCTTGGGCAGTAGCCTGAACCTGGGCCGGTCTTTAGGATTTGAGAGTGAGAAGGAGATATTGAAGACCAATCTGTTGGCGAAAGATGTGGTGGAGGATCTGGGGCTGTATACCGAGATTCGTCTTCAGAAGAATCTTAAGAGTATTCTGCTCTATAAGAACACGCCCGTCAACGTGACGGTCAGCAAGGAGTGTCTCCATGCCATGGACGAGGGGCTGAAGGCTTACAGCATCCGTCTGACCATCGACAAGAGCGATGCGGGCTTTACCATCGAGGGTGTGCTCAAGAAAAACAAGAAAAAGGCGGAGATCGCAGCGCAGAACTTTGCCAAGCTGCCGGCCGTCATACATACGGAGATTGGTGACCTGAGCTTCACAGAGAATGTGCTGCCGACGGATGATGACCGGAAGCCCTTTGAGAAGGATTACCGGCTGAAGGTTACGATTACCCCGCCCATGATGGTGGCCAAGATGTTTGTCAAACGCCTGACGATTGCCTCGGCTTCGAAGAAGACTGCGTCGATTATCCAGATCAATCTACAGGATGAGCAAGTCACGAGAGGTGTGGACTTCGTGAACAGCCTGGTGGCACATTATAATGACCGCTCCAATCAGGAGCGTCAGGAAGAGGCTGCCAAGAACGATGAGTTCATCAATGGCAGAATAGCCAAGATAGATCAGGAATTAGGCCTTACTGATGCTGATTGGGAGAAGGTCAAGAAGCAGTATCAGGTGACGGATCCGAAAGTGGATGCCGAGGAGGTGATGGGCAAGAAGAGTGACTATGAGTCGCAGCTCGTGAACTTCGGTGTCCAGCAGCAGTTGCTTGACTATCTCAGTGAATACGTGAATGATCCTGCAAATCTGTATGAGCTTATTCCTGTGAATGTGGGTGTCTATACCGGTGATGCCGTATCGATGATCAGTCGTCACAACCAGTTGGTCAATGAAAGGAAGATGTTACTGAAGAGTCTGACGGAGCAATCCACACAAGTAAAGCTGACGACTCAGTTGATTGATGAGTTGCATCCCGTGATCCTGACGGCATTCAAGAGAGACCGTGAGTCGTTGCTCTTGAGAAAACGTGTGGCAGAACGGGAATATAACAGATATATGAGCCGGGTAGGGGGTGCTCCTGAGCAAGAGCGTGTGATGACGGATGTGAGTCGTCAGCGGAATATCAAGCAGGGCGTGTTTGTCTCCTTGTTGCAGAAACGGGAGGAATTGGCCATGGAATTAGCCAATACGACAGACAAAGGCAAACTGATTGATGAGACGCAGGCGCTTAAGAAGGTGAAGCCCAAGACATTGGTCGCCTTGCTCTCCTCGCTAATCCTCGGTCTGCTGATACCATATGTTGTGTTCTTCATTAGAAGGAGTACGAAGAAGCAAATCGACTCGGAGATAGACCTGAAGGTGACGACAAGGTTACCGTTAGTGGGTACGATTTCAGCTTCAGGACAAGGAGACACTGACGATGCTTTCCGGCTTGTCCGAAATAATATCCTGTCTCTTTTGGGTGAGGGAAAGAAAACCATATTGGTAGTCTCTGCCAATAAGGGAGATGGTAAGACTTTCTGCGCTACCCATCTGGCGGAAGCCTTCAATAAGATGGGGGAGAAGACGATTGTCCGCAATCTGCTTGAACTCCTTCCTACAGGAACCACTGACTCTACTCATCCTGCAGACTTGTTGGCCAATAAATGCATTCACCACGCGTTGGCTAACCTGCGGGAAACATACGACATCATCATCTTGGATGGTCCTGAGATAGATTCCTGCAACGAGACCTTGATTGGTGGTCTGGCTGACGTGACCTGTTTCGTCTGCTGTCCGGGAAAGACCTCCAAGGCAGTCATAGAGAGTCTCGACAAGTTGAAGAAAGACAACAACTTGCCGTCTTCATGTATCGTGCTGAATCAACGAGGATAGTGGTTAAGAAGATTCATTATTGCTGGCTGTGAGGAAAAACCCAAACTGCCAATCCGAAAAGATGAATACATCAGACACCATATACAAGTTCTTCAATCAAGGTAACGAACGGACTATTAAAGCCAAAAAGAATATTTTTCTCATGCTTTTGATAAAAGGAGGAAATATTCTTATCGGTGTTTTACTTGTACCGATTACCTTAGGATATGTTGATACTGATTGTTATGGTATATGGCTCACACTTAGTTCAATGGTGTTGTGGATTAGTTTTTTTGATATTGGACTTAATAATGGACTAAAAAACAAACTGGCTCAGGCTATCGCCAACAATGACCATGATCTTGCACGAAAATATGTCAGTACGACATACGTTCTTTTGGTGCTCATTTTTTTGCCGATGATGTTTGTCTTGATAGGATTATCCCCACTGATTAATTGGAATAATCTTTTGAATATTGGATCAGATGAGCTGTTGCTTGTTCCTATATGTATCCTCATTGCTTATTTCTGCATCAATTTCATTTTAAGTACCATCAGTACGGTGTTAAATGCAGACCAGAGGCCTGCAGACGCATCGCTTATTCTATTTCTGCAACAATCAGCATCGCTAATAGTCATATTGATTATGATTGTCACAACAAAGGGAAGTTTGGTCAATTTATGTATTGGTCTTTGTATTTCTCCTATCGTTGTTAACTGCATCTATAATATTGTCTTGTTTAAAGACAGGTATAAGGCATGGACTCCATCTTTGCGGTATGTTGATTTTCGGTTGTCTTCTGATTTAATGAAGTTGGGAGCACAATTCTTCATTATTCAAATAGCCGCACTTATACAGTATCAGATGATTTCCTTTATTATTATTCGTTATTTCGGTCCTACCGAAGTGACCAACTATGGTATTGCCTACAAGTATTTCAACATACTTATGATGGTTTGGGGTATTTTAATAACTCCGCTGTGGGTTGCCGTTACTGATGCCATAGAGAATAAAGATTATCAATGGATAAGGACGGCGGAAAGAAAATACCTATTATTATTCTTCCTATTCGTCGTTGCAGGTTTATTGATGCTTATAGTTTCGCCATTCATCTATAGAATATGGGTTGGAGACAAAGTTAACATTAGCATGACGTTATCAATGTTCATACTTCTATACAACTTGGTGATGATGCTTGGTAATTTGTTTGTTAATATCATTAATGGCTCAGGACAATTGAAAGTCCAAACCATAGCCTCATTATTTTCACCATTTGTATTCTTAGCTGTATGTTATGTCCTAATAAAACAACAAATTGGAGTTCAAGCAGTTTTGATAGCCGCAATCATATCAAACTTCAACGGACTGATTTTAGCTCCTTTACAATGCTATTATTTGGTTAAGACAACAAAAGAATGAAAGTATTGCATATTTGTACATCAGACGAAGGTGGAGCTGGGCTGTGCTGCCTCAGACTTCACAATGCTTTGCTAAATGAAGGAGTGGAGAGTAAAGTCGTCATGAATTACAAAACAAGGGATTATCCTGAAGTCTATCAATATAGACCTTTTGCTTCCAGATTATGTTCTCTTCCTTCCAGAATCTTTCATAAGATTGGTTTGGAGGTGACGGAGTACAACAAGGTTGGGGCTCTTGGCGTAAAACATCATGCATTCTATTCCCGGCCAGTATCTTTTATAGATCTTACCAAGTTTGAATTATACGATTGGGCTGATATCATCCATTTACATTGGGTAAACGATTTTTTGGATTATCCTTCTTTTTTCAGGAAAACAAAAAAGAAGATTGTCTGGACATTACATGATGAGAATCTGTTTTATGGTATTGCTCATTATGGGGTTAATGCCCTTCATGATAATGATATTGAGAAAAAATATAAAAGGATAAAATTTGAATCAATAAGGAGTTCGGAGAATCTCAATGTCGTTTTCCTCTCTAATATGATGTATGATCAGTTTGGCAATAATGAAATAATTAGAGGTAGAAATAAAACTATTATCCATAATTCTGTTGATGGCAATATCTTTATGCCATACGATAAAACTGCCATGCGGAGGAAATATGGGATAAGTCAGAAAAAGACTGTCTTCTTATTTATGTCCAGTGATATTGGGAATCCCATCAAGGGGCTCCAGTTGTTAGTACAATCGATTAACAAACTGGACTTGAAAGATGTAGAGATTATGGCACTTGGTAATAATGCAAATAATGTGTCATTTCCTATTGTGAGGGCCTTTGGAAATATAAAAGACATGAGTGTTTTAAGTGAACTCATATCTGCTGTAGATTACTTTGCAATGCCTTCTCGTCAAGAAGCGTTTGCTCAGAGTCCAATGGAAGCTATGGCCTGTGGCTTGCCCGTTGTCGCCTTCCCTGTCAGCGGTACAAAAGAATTGATTAATGAGTCAAATGGCATTATATGCAGTGATTTTACCGTGGCTGCATTATCTGAGGGAATTAAACAATTGATGTCTCGGACCTATAATCCGACCCACATCAGGAATGAAGTCCTGAACCGCTTTTCTCCATCTGTCATCGCGAAACAATACATAAGTTATTATCAAAAATAGCAAAGATTTTATGCAGAATTGGATCCTATATATCTTTTGTTTTGAAATTCTTTGCTTTTCAGGTGGACAGCGATTTGATGTGGAAAATCAAATCCCGACTCTGTCGATATGGTTGGTTACATGCTTTATTGCTTACCTTAATAGAAAAAGAGACTATCGGATTGAAGAGTGGTTTGTAGGAGTTGCTTTTATACTTTTCTTGATGGGATGGATGTTATTATCTACTATCGTAGTCAATATCTTTTCAGATTTCTTTTTCTTGTCGTATCTTCTTTTCCCTTTGGGAATGGTCATTTCTCTGTATAACTTCGATTTCTATGAGGTAAGAGATTGTCTGCTTAGGCTGCTTTCATTGATTATGGTGGTCAGTATTATTGTGCATATAGGTTTTAATCTTGAAATAATACCAGGCGAATTAGAAGGTGACGCAGAAAAGCCTTTGACGATGTCACTTTACTTCTTTAATGTGGGCTGGGGAGAATTTGAGAATATACCTTTTTCTCGTTTTAGTTCGATTTATTGGGAACCTGGTCAATGTCAAATTGTTATCATCTATGTATTAGTATTGTTTGCTGATGATATTCAGAAGCATATATACAATATAGCATATCTTCTGAAGAAATATGGTATTTTGCTTCTCTCTATTCTTCTTACGGGCAGTACGACAGGGTATATCGTTTTTGCCCTGTTTGTAAGCGGCTTGCTTATGTTTAACGTTAATATGCTTAGTCAGAGAAGGATTCTACCTATATTCTTGTCTGCGATTTTGGCAATTGGTATCTTTTCCTTTTTCTATTTAAGTGATGTCGTTCAGTCAAAATTAGAACTAAGCGAGAGTCTCAGCGATAATAATTCATACGCCATCAGGCTGGCTGATAATATATCTTGCTTTACTGTGGCTATCGAACACCCAGTGTTTGGCATGGGTGTTAATTCTGTTGAGTTGAATGCAGAGCTGGAAGCCTTTGGAAACACGACAGCCTCCAATGGTTGGCTTTTTTCTGCAGCACAGATGGGGTTTGTATACATCATCGTTATGTTTGTAGCGATGTACATGAATATTAGAAAGATGAATTTTGGGATATTGACTATTGTACCACTTATAATACTCATACTTTCTCAGGCCAATGAGTATGCGACATACCTTCCCATTACGTGGATGTATTGCTGTCCTTTCGGGACTTATCAGAAGAACAGTATAGATGAAGAGCAATATCTCATTGGGGAAGTTGAAGATGTTAGATGAGAGTATCAGTTATTACCGTTTGTTTTAATGCCATTCAGGGGATTGAGAAAACAATCTCCTCAGTATTAAACCAATCTTACCCTGAGGTTGAATATATTGTCATCGATGGAGGCAGTAAGGATGGAACGGTAGACGTTATCCGGAAATATGAGGATCGGGTTGGTTACTTTGTCTCTGAACCGGATGGCGGTATCTATGATGCTATGAACAAGGGCGTCAGGGTCGCTACGGGCGAATGGATTACTTTTCTGAATGCTGGTGATACTTATTATGACAGTCAATCGATAGAGGCTGTATTCTCTCATGAGATTCCTATAGATGTAGATGTCGTTTACGGCTATCAGGTCCATAGTTACAGTTATGGTAAATTTGTGCGAAAGCAACTCCCACTGACATTCTTTTCTGAGGGAATGCCATTTGGACATGAGTCAAGTTTTGTCAGGGCTAAAGTCATGAAGCATAGTGGATTTGATACAAGATACAGGATTGCGGCAGATTACAATTTCTTTTATCATCTTTATATGTCGGGAGGACATTTCATGCCTGTCGATGTGATAGTGGCAGATTTTGAAAGTGCAGAAGGGGTGTCTTCTTCTGATAATACTGTCTTGCAGACCCATCGGGAGTCTTCTATGATCAATGGGACATATGCCACCTGTCAATACAAAATGCAGATTATCAGCAAATGTGTCAGGATGATGTTGAAGAAAATCCTATCAGTCTTCTCAAAAGACCTCGTGAGTCGTCGGCAACTCAAGCAACGAGAACAGAATGAAGAGTATATCCCATTGAACATATTCTTGACTAAGAATCATGGCTAAAATATCCGTTATTATCCCAATATATAACAATGCAGCTTATCTTCCGCAGTGTCTGGATAGTCTTCTGGCACAAAGCTTTCAAGATTTTGAGGGTATATTGGTTGATGATGGGAGTACGGATGGTTCTGCAACCGTCTGTGATGACTATCAACAAAAAGACAGTAGGCTGAAAGTCTTTCATATTCAGAACCATGGTGTATCTTATGCCCGCAATTATGGTATTGAAAAGGCAACGGGGGAATGGATAAGTTTTGTAGACTCAGACGACTGGATTACGACAGATTTCCTAGCCACATTATATGCTCACACAGATGAGGATACAGATGTCGTGATGGGGAGTCTGTTTTTCAATATCGGGGAGAAGGAAATAATACGGTCATGTTCAAAACCATGCATTAGTAAGAAAGATTTTCCTTCGTATCCTCTTGCTACCTTAGTGCCTAATTGTAGTAGAGCCGACTGCTTATTCGTCTCTTTGGAAATACTTAGTAGCGCCTGTAATAAGTTGACGAGGAAGTCAATGTTGGATACATATCATATCAGGTTTAACGAAAAGATGTTCTTAAATGAAGACGGGTTGTTTCATTTGATGTGCTATCTGAGAGCCAGAGATTTCAAAATCATTGAGACACCTCTCTATCATTACAGAATCCGGATGACTTCTTCAAATTATCAGTATCTGCCGGATGTTCACTCTCAGAATGTTATTGTCAGAGAGGCTTTTTCTCATTTGGTCAAGGAATTGCCTGATCATATTCGCAGAGATTTCATAAGCTTGTGTTCATATCGGATGTACCTGAATACGATGGCATTGTATGTTGAGCATCCGCAGAATGAACAAACCCTATTAAGCAAACGATTGTTTCTGAAAAAAGAATTGGATACGGAGCTGTATACGGTGTTTTCGATTCCTTCTTATATGAGTTTTCTGAAAAAAGTGGAGATGAAAGCGCTAAAGAAGCATTGGTGTATGATGCTTCTGGCATTGGCAAAAATCAGAAAGTTAAAGAACAAGGTTACGCTCTTTAGATGATTCACTTACGAAACAGCAAATTAAAGGCTGGTATCTATTCAGGTGGTTATATTCTTCCATAATGTCTATATGTTGGGTAATTACGACGATACTGCTGATTACCAAATAAGTAGTACGCTGTTTATCTGATTCAGAAGTTATTTGATGGCGAGCAGTTTGTTTGCATTTCACAAATTGGGTTTTAATTTATATAGCAGGATAGCCTTTCTGTTGTCTACCACACAATTTGTTCATCAGAGGCAAAAGGATGAACAGAACCGTTGTGAGATGCTATTATTGACTGTTGCCTTTAATAATGAACGTCTGATAGAAAAGCAAATCGAGCAAATCAGATCAATGATAAAGGACATGGATTATCAGCATGTGGTGGTTGATAATTCCCTGAACAAAAAGAAAAGAGGAGCCGTTAAGGCTGTCTGTAAACAATATGGCATTGAATATATTCAAATACCGTATTTGATTACCTTATTGTTCCATTACCAAATAGCAGTGTCTCACGGTGCAGCACTCAATTGGCTCTATTATCATTATCTTAGAGAGAAGAGGCCAATGCGGTTCTCTCTCTTGGATCATGATATCTTTCCTGTACGGGATTTCAATATGACCAGAATTCTCGGTCAGCGGGATTTCTATGGCGTATCTCGTATTAAGGAGGGTGAATGGTATCTGTGGCCAGGGTTCTGCATTTATAATTTTGATACATTCACTAAAGAACCGGATTTCCTGCCAAGATATACAAAGAAGAATTTCCTGGATACTGGTGGCGGTAATTATCGGAAATTATATTGCAAATATAATCTGAAGGACGTGGCGTTTCCAGAGGTGAAAACTATACGTATTAAGAATTCCAAGGAATTGATACGTCGGTGTGATATCTATCATAGTGACTATGTCCAGATCGTAGATGATACATGGCTTCATCTGATCAACGGCTCAAACTATGCTAATATCAAAGGCAAGGATGAAGTCATTGAGAAAACGCTTGCCGATGTCGGCTCTTTTTATAAAGCGATAATGTCATAAGTGGGATGAAGATTTCTGTCTGCATAGCTACTTTCAACGGCGAAAAGTTCATTCAGGAACAGATGATGTCGATTCTGCCGCAATTGGGGGATGCTGACGAAATAGTCGTCTCTGATGATGGAAGTTCTGACGATACTATCTCGATTCTTAAGTCATTCCATGATTCGAGAATCTTCATCTGTCAGAATGATGGCAGGCATGGATTTATCTGGAATTTTGAGCATGCATTGACGAAGGCTACGGGTGATGTGATCTTCTTGTGTGACCAAGATGATATATGGAAACCGAATAAGGTGGAAGCTGTTATGGCGGCCTTGCAGGATCATGATATGGTGTTGCATGATGCGGAGATCGTCGATAAGATTGGAAACAAGACGGGCGTTCGCTATTCTGAGGGGTTGCATCGTCGGAAGGGATTCTGGAGTAATTTATGGAAGACCCGCTGGTTAGGATGTTGCATGGCATTCCGGAGAAACGTGTTGGAGTATGCCCTCCCGTTTCCGCGTCATATCGTGGGACATGATGGCTGGATCAGTGCTGTCGGCTTGGCTAAATTCGATTATTACTATATACCAGACGTGCTGATGTGGTATAGACGGCATGGCGAGAATGTCTCAACGGCATCAGAGAAATCACAGAATTCTTGGTATTATATGCTGATTAAGAAACGACTGTGTCTGCTTATGGAGATTAGTAGGAGACTATTTGAGAGGAAGTGAAAACTTAAGAGTAAAAAATATGCGCATTTTACATATATCTAAATATTATTATCCTTATGTAGGAGGGGTGGAGAATGTCTGCAAATATCTGGCAGACAACTCTGCCGGTCATGAGGTGGCAGTGGTCTGCTTTAATGAGGGACACCTCAACAGCGTGGGTGAGGTAGACGGCATTAAGGTGTATCGCATCGGAGCTTTGGTGACTATTGCCAGACAGGCCATATCCTTGACGTATATTACTGTGTTGCGGAAGGTCATCAAGCAATTTAAGCCTGATATCATCCAATTCCATTGGGCGAACCCCTTCCCTGCGGCAGTCTTGTTGCCCGTCATCCCAAAGAACGTCAAACTCATCATCCATTGGCACATGGATATCATCAAGCAGCGGAAAATCTACCGGTTTGTCAAGCCGATAGAGAAGCGCTTGTTGAAGCGGGCCGATATGGTGGTGGTCACCAGCCCTCAGTATCAGGAAGGATCTGTTCCTTTGCAGCCGTTCAGGGATAAGGTCAGGGTGGTTCCGAATGGTATCGATGAATCGTCTCTCAAACTGCCCTCAGCAAAACAGATTGATAAAATCAAGAAGAAATACAGGGGTAAGAAGATTGTTTTCTTCGTCGGGAGGCATATCCTGTATAAGGGCTTGGACTATCTGATAGAGGCAGAGAAACGTACCAAGTCAGATTGTGTGTTTGTGATAGCCGGTGACGGCCCGTTGACTCAGCAGTTGATGGATTCGTGCCAGTCGAAGAGAGTCTATTTCGTGGGCAGGTTGAGTGACGAGATGCTAGGCCGATATTATTATGCAGCGTCGGTATTCGCCTTCCCCTCCATTACCAAGAACGAGGCGTTTGGCATGGCTCTGGCAGAAGCCATGTACTGCCATACTCCTGCAGTCACCTTTACCATACCAGGCAGTGGCGTCAATTGGGTGAATCTTGACGGTGTCACTGGTATTGAAGCTCCCAATAGAGATGTTGACGCGTTTGCCGAAGCCATAGACCGATTGTTGACGGATGAGGCTTTGGCTAAGACTTATGCGGAGGCAGCCCATCAGCGTGTGGCAGAGCATTTTACTGTCAGCAAGATGATGGAGGAGATGGAGAAATGTTATCAAGCACTGAATAGCCATGTGGAATAACAACCGATCGAACGAACTGATCAAGTGGATAGTGATCATCGGTGATTTCATCGTTCTGAATGCATTGGTTCTGGCTTTTGCAAGATGGCATGAGAGAATGATGGAATGGGATACGACTCTGAAAGACGTATATGTACTCGTGAATAATATCGCTCTGATACTGGGTCTGTTGCAATTCTCGCCCGTTGTGCATCAGAGAGTGGTAGGCGCAGGGGAGATCCTTAAGAGGGTGATCGGACTATCAGCGATGCAGTCTTTTTTGGCATATGTGTTGCTGAAAGTATTTATCTTTTATCTGCCGGTCGGGTGGCAGGTATTGGAACTTGGCGTGTTATTTATGGCCATACTCCTTGTAAAGAGACTGGTGGAACGATGGATCGTGAAAGTAAATAGAATGGCTGGCAGGAATACGCGTATGGTGACGTTGGTCGGTTCAGATACAGAATTGCTTGAAATCAAGGGGAAACTCATTAAAGATACAACGTTGGGGTATGAAATTATCAATCACTTCCAACAGGGAGAAGATTTCCTATACGCTGCCGAGACTACTGATAAATTAGTTATAGGTGAAGAACTCTACCTCTGTATCTCAAGAAAAGAGAAAGACCTGATAAACCGTATATCGAGACTTTGTGATAATAGGTTGGTAAGATTCTTTTATGTTCCAGTGTCAGTTGAGTCGATAGGTTTGAATTTGAAGAGAGTGTTGATGGATGACATAGAAGTCTATACAACCTATGAGAATCCTTTACAGAATCAGTTAAACAGAGTGGTGAAGCGATTGTTTGATATCCTATTGTCTGTTTTTGCCTTGTTTTTCATGACTCTATTTCTTCCTCTGATATGGATTATAATCAAAGTGCAGAGTCCGGGTCCTCTTTTCTTCAAACAAGTGCGAACCGGTCTGGACTGCGAGCCCTTTAAGATGTTTAAGTTTCGCTCGATGCATGTCAACAAGGAAGCTGATAGCAAACAGACGACAGAAGATGATCGCCGGAAGTTCCCTTTTGGTCATTTTATGCGCAAGACGAGTATTGATGAGTTACCACAGTTCTGGAATGTATTGAAAGGAGAGATGAGTGTTGTAGGACCAAGACCACACATGTTGGCACATACAGAATTGTATTCTCAGCTTATCAATAAGTATATGGTGCGTCATTTCGTGAAACCAGGTATTACAGGTTGGGCACAGGTGAATGGATATCGTGGTGAGACGAAAGAGCTATGGCAGATGGAAGGGCGTGTGAAGCGGGATATTTGGTACATGGAGAACTGGAGCATTTGGCTGGATATTCGTATTGTGTGGATGACCATCAAATCGCTTTTTAGGCATGATCCACATGCTTATTAGAAACAGTATTTCATACAAAAAGTTGGATGTCGAAAATATCGGAACAATTCTTTCAATTGGTGCGCTATGCGATTGATGAGCATGCGCCGGTTCCTCAGATTGAAGCTGATGATTGGGAGACCATGCGTGAAATGGCCAGGAAACAGTCCGTATTGGGTGTTGTATTCAGATCAGTACAGCGTATGGGGCAGAACGCCACGATACCACGACAGTTGAAGATGAACTGGTTCTATAAGGTGAATCAAATCAAGACCCGCAATATGCTGCTTAACCAGCGTTCTGCAGAACTGGTCGCGATGTTCCAGAAAGACGGTTTCGATTGTTGTGTGCTGAAAGGACAAGGTAATGCCATGATGTATCCTGATCCGTATGCCCGTTCGTCAGGCGATATTGACCTGCAAGTGAAAGGTGGCAGGGATTTGGTGGTGCAGTATGTCAAGAAGCGCTTCCCTCATACTAAAACGGCATACCAGCATGTGGATTATCCTGTATTCAAGAATGTCTCGGTAGAGGTTCACTACTTGCCAGTGTATTTGAATAATCCTCTGTATAACCGACGACTGACGAAGTGGTTTGATGATCACAGTGATGAGATGTATGGCCATGAGGTGGAACTGCCTGGTGATGGAGGCCGGATTTGTGTTCCGTCTTTGAGGTTCAATATCTTTTTTCAGATGGCGCATTTGATGCACCATTTTATGGACGAGGGTATTGGCCTTCGCCATATGGTTGACTATTATTATCTGTTAAGGAAGGTGCATGAAGAGGGAATCCCGACGGATGGTATAGACCAGGAACTCAACAGATTAGGACTGAGGAAGTTCGCTGGTGCCGTGATGTTTGTGATGCATGAGGTGTTAGGACTTGAAGATCGGTGCCTGATTGTTCCGGTGGACAAGAATAGGGGAGAAACTCTATTGAACGAGATATTGAATGGCGGAAATTTCGGCAAGCACTCTGGGCTTACTGAGCATTCTCTGGCATCAAAGAATATCATCAAATACTGGCGTACGATGCATTTCATCCGAGAATATCCGGCAGAAGCTCTTTGTGAACCGGTGTTCCGAACCTGGCATTTCTTCTGGCGGCTGAAGCATACATACAGCTCATAATTCATAAAAAATGTCTGCAGCACGTGCCGCAGACATTTTTTATTCTAAGATACCGGTCTCTTCCCATTTGGCTACGATGTCTTTCACATCTTGAAGAGCCTGTTCCTTTGTTACCTCAAATTCCTCGAAGAGGGCTTCGGCAAGCTCTTCAACGGAGAAATCTCCTATCTCGGATGCTTTCTCCCAGAGCCAGGCTGCGGTATCGTTCAAACACATCAAACGGCCGAAGTCGACGGCTTCCAATCCTTCTCCAATGATTACTTTCTCGCCACATACGTCGCGAAGTACAAGTCCTTTCTTTTGTCTCATATTATCAAATTCTATTAGTCTTTATTTGCGATAGTCTTACAACATAGTTCTGCCGCCTCCTGGTCTGGCAGACAAGACAGATGCCATATAGGAACGGTTGCCGTCAACAGATTCTCTGTCTGATGCAGACCGTCACCCATCTGCTTTTTCCAGCGCATGCCTGAAATGCTCATGGCAAGGGCGACGTAGGCTTCAACGGGTTTCATACGGCGGATTTCGTTGTGTGGTGCCTGCTTCAGTTTGACGATGCCGCCGATGGGGTAGTCGACATTCCTGTAACAGGGGGTCTTGCCACTCCAGGGTGATCCGTAGACCCGGGCCTCGCCATCGATGAGGCGGACAACGGGATTGTCGTCATTGACCAGTTCCGTCCCTTCGATATGCTTAAGCCAGAGTTGCGAGTGGGTACTCTTGCCGGTTCCGCTCTTGCCGAGGAACATATAGGCCTTGCCCTGGTGGCTGACCACGGAGGAATGGAAGAGGGTCGTCAACTTTTCGGAAGAGGCGAAGGTGTACATCATCATCAGGGAGTTGTTGACCACATAAAGCCTTTGTCCCATATAATAGACATCTCCTACCGTGAAGTCCTGGCTACACACCAGTCTGCCCATGACCTCGTCGCTTACTTGAAACTCGAGGACAGTCTTCCCCTCGGGTGTTTCACCGCAGATGATCGAAGTGCCTTCATCTTCCTGTCTATGAAGTTCCCTATACAAAATAGGCGCAACAGACTTCTGGACACGAAGGGTAAAGAGGGTGTTGCCGTCCTCTTCGTCCATGAATGGCTCGTACTGCTTCATCTCTGGGAACAAGGTCTCTTCCGCATCTACGACGAAGCCGTGCCCTGCAACGGTATAATGCTTCCTCATATTCGGTTACGACTTCTTGAGGGCTGCAATGGAGGCCTGGAGAGAGGCTATCTTCTCTTCGGCGTCGGACTGCTTCTTACGTTCAAGGGCAACGACTGCCTCAGGGGCGTTGGCGACGAAGCGCTCGTTGGAGAGCTTTTTCTTCACACCTGCGAGGAAACCTTCGAGGTGCTGCAACTGAGCCTCCATCTTCTGGATCTCTGCCTCGACGTCGATCATGTTACCTAAGGGTATTGCAAACTCGTCCGTGCCCACCATGAAGGCTGATGCCGTGGGATCCTTCTCTGCCACGACGTTGATGACAGAAAGGTTCGCCATCTTCGTGATGATGCTGTTGAAGGCCTCGAAGTCGTTCTGGCCAACCACCTGCAGTTCGAGCTGTTCCTTCGGGGCGATGTTCTTAGAAGAACGAACCATACGTACACCGGAGACAATCTGCTTCACGCTCTCAATCTGGGCGATAAGCTGATTGTCAGCTGCAGTGGGAGCGGGAATCTCCAGCTTGTCGCGCATGATGCTCTCACCGTCCTGACGGTCGTAGAGGTGCTGCCAGAGCTCTTCGGTGATGAAGGGCATGAAGGGGTGCAGCATTTTCAGCAACTGCTCGAAGAAGTGGAGGGTCTTGTCGTAGGTCTCACGGTCTACAGGCTGGGCCTCACCATTGACGTACGCAGGCTTCACCATCTCCAGGTACCAGGAAGAGAACTCATCCCAGAAGAGCTTATAGACCGCCATGAGGGCCTCGGAGATACGGTATTTCTTGAAGAGGTCGTCGACCTCGGCATTGGTCTCGCGGAGCTTGGCCTCGAACCAGGTGGTGGCAGTCTTACCAACCTCCGTCTGTCCGGCATCAGCCACCTTCCAACTCTTCACGAGGCGGAAGGCATTCCAGATCTTATTGTTGAAGTTTCGTCCCTGTTCGCAGAGGGCCTCGTCGAAGAGGATGTCATTGCCTGCGGGAGCTGAGAGCATCATACCCATGCGTACACCGTCGGCACCGAACTTCTCGATAAGCTCGATGGGATCGGGGCTGTTTCCGAGTGACTTCGACATCTTACGACCGAGCTTGTCGCGAACGATACCTGTGAAGTAGACATTCTTGAAAGGCATGTCACCAACGAATTCATAGCCGGCCATAATCATACGTGCCACCCAGAAGAAGATGATGTCAGGGCCTGTCACGAGGTCGCTGGTGGGGTAGTAGTATTTGATCTCCTCGTTGCCGGGGGTGTTGATGCCGTCGAAGAGAGAGATGGGCCATAGCCAAGAGGAGAACCAAGTGTCGAGGGCATCCTCGTCCTGGCGCAGGTCTGCATCCGTTACTTTCGGATCCTTCTGCTGGGCCAGTTTCAGAGCCTCCTCGCGAGTGGTGGCTACGACATAGTCATCATTCTCGTTGTAGTAGTACGCCGGGATGCGATGACCCCACCAAAGCTGACGGGAGATACACCAGTCCTGGATGTTCTCGAGCCAGTTCTTATATGTGTTCTTATATTTCGCAGGATAGAACTTCAGTTCGTCGTTCATCACAGGCGGCAGGGCGATGTCGGCGAAGTGCTTCATCGAGAGGAACCACTGCATGGAGAGGCGCGGCTCGATGGCGGTATCGGGGTTGCGCTCAGAGTAGCCCACCTTGTTGGTGTAGTCCTCGATCTTCTCCATCAGACCAGCCTCCTGGAGATCCTTGGCAATCTGCTTGCGGCAGTCCATACGATCCATACCCACGTAGATGGGGCTCTGGTCGGAGATGGTGCCGTCGGGATTGAAGATGTCGATAGTCTCGAGGTTGTGGGTCTTGCCCAGCATATAGTCGTTGGTGTCGTGGGCTGGTGTGACCTTCAGACAACCCGTACCGAATTCGATGTCGACATAGCGGTCCTCGATGACGGGGATGACACGGTTCACCAGAGGCACGATGACCTTGCGGCCCTTGAGCCACTGGTTCTTCGGGTCCTTGGGGTTGATACACATGGCGGTATCGCCCATGATGGTCTCAGGACGGGTGGTGGCCACGACAGCGTAGTAGCCCTTGGCGTCCTTGTGGATGACGTTGCCCTCAGCCTTCAGAGCTTCCTCGTTGTCGAGTGCTGAGAGTCCATCCACATAGTATTTCAGGTGGAACAGGTGACTCTGCTCTTCCTTATAGATCACCTCCTCGGTGGAGAGGGCGGTGAGGGCCTTGGGATCCCAGTTCACCATACGCAGACCACGGTAGATGAGACCTTTGTTATAGAGGTCGACGAAGACCTTGATGACGCTCTCGGAGCGCTTCTCATCCATAGTGAAGGCTGTGCGATCCCAGTCGCAGCTGGCACCTAAGCGACGCAACTGCTTGAGGATGATGCCTCCGTGCTCATGGGTCCAGTCCCAGGCATGCTCGAGGAACTGCTCACGGGTGAGGTCATGTTTCTTGATACCTTCGCCGGCGAGCTTCTTCACCACCTTTGCCTCGGTGGCGATAGAGGCATGGTCGGTGCCAGGCACCCACAGGGCGTTCTTGCCCTCCATACGGGCACGGCGTACCAAAATGTCCTGAATGGTGTTGTTGAGCATATGTCCCATGTGGAGCACACCTGTCACATTGGGCGGGGGGATAACTATCGTATAGGGTTCACGTCCGTCGGGTTTGCTGGCGAAAAGTTTGTGGTCAAGCCAGTACTGATACCATTTCGATTCGACCTCTTTTGGGTCGTATTTACTTGCAAGTTCCATGCTATATGTTTAATTATTTTCAAAAATCGGTGCAAAATTACATAAAAATTCTAATTTTCAATTCTCAATTCTCAATTATTTTGTATCTTTGCCCCAATTATTAATGTATTATGCATACAAAAGAGGAAAAAATGAAGGCTTTCGGTCGTTTCCTCGACGTGCTCGACGCGTTGAGGGCGAATTGCCCTTGGGACAAAAAACAGACGAACGAGAGTCTGAGACCCAATACGATCGAAGAGACCTATGAGCTCTGCGACGCCCTGATCAAGAACGACATCCACGACATCTGCAAGGAACTGGGTGATGTGCTGCTGCATATCTGTTTCTATGCGAAGATCGCAGAGGAACAGGGACAGTTTGATATGGCCGACGTGTGTGACGCTCTGACGAAGAAGATGATTACCCGTCATCCGCACGTGTATCATCCCTCGCAAATCGATGCTGAGGAACCGAAACCGCTGCCATACGTGCCGGAAGAAACCGGGCCATCCGGAGAAACCGGTATTACCGGAAAGGTGACGACGGTGAGTCAGGTGCTGCAGAACTGGGAGCAGATCAAACTGAAGGAGAAGGACGGGAATGAGCGTGTGTTGTCTGGGGTGCCTGCCGCCCTGCCCAGTGTCATCAAGGCGTACCGAATCCAGGACAAGGCCCGGAATGTGGGCTTCGACTGGGAGAAACGAGAGGATGTGTGGCAGAAGGTGCGTGAGGAACTGGATGAGTTGGAGGCCGAGTTGAACAAGGATGATAAAGCCCGCTCGACGGAGGAATTGGGAGATTTTCTCTTCGCCGTCATCAATGCCGCCAGACTGTATAAGCTGAACCCTGATAATGCCCTGGAGATGACGAACCGGAAGTTTATTGAACGGTTTAATTATATTGAGGAACACAGCATCAGGATCGGGAAGCCCCTGACGGAGATGACCCTTGACGAGATGGAGGCGCTGTGGCAGGAAGCTAAGAAGACGAAATGATTTTTTAGACAACGAATTAAACGAATTTCACGAATTATTTTAGACATAAAGACATATGAAGAAAAGTGTATTGATTGGAATGATGGCTGCGGCAATGGTGTTGGGCAGCTGTGGTGGTAAACAACAGGCACAGGTCGATGAGTCGCAGGATGCTGAAAAACCGGATATGTCTATTTTCAGAGACCAGACCATCTATGGCATCTGTACGGACGGAACGGCTATGAACACGTTGGAGATGACCACCGACAATGGTGACACGCTGACGCTGAGTCTGACCAGGGCCCAGGACGCTGGGAAGGTGTTTGGCGGCCTCCAGGTGTCAGACCGTCTCGCAGTGCTGGCTGACTCTCTCAAGCAGAATGCCCTGCTTGTGATCAACCTCAATACGCTGATGGGTGACTGGGTGATGCCAGACCCCATCGACGGCAGTGCTGAGATTGGTATCCGCATCAAAGAGGGTGGTGTAGCAGAGAGCATCGACCAGTCGGTGATCGTCTATCGCACCTGGAAGATCTTTAACGGTGAGCTGGAGATTGAACTCATGCGTGAAGGTGGCGGCGACGAGGAAGAGACCAACCGCTACGAGATCCTGACCCTCGGCCCTGATTCGCTGGCATTCAAGACAATAGGCAAGCCCCATGACGAGACAGAGACCTTCGAGTATTCCCGTTGGAAGCCGAAGCCCAAGGTGGACCTTCACGGACTGGAACTGGAAGAGACCAACGACGAGTTCAATAAGATCTAAATCAGCGTGGAACCTTTCCGGATACATATCTTAGGGTGTGGAAGTGCGCTTCCCACCCTTCGTCACAATGGCTCCTCACAACTCGTAGAGGTGAGGGACAGGTTGTTGATGCTCGACTGTGCCGAAGGGACACAGACGCAGATGCGGAAATGCCATCTGCACTTCGCGAAGCTCAGCAGGGTCTTCATCTCCCATCTGCATGGTGACCACTGCTTCGGTTTGATCGGCATGATCTCCACCTTCGGACTGTTGGGGCGTACTGCTCCCCTCCATATCCATGCCCCAGAGGCATTGGGACCCATGTTGGACAGTCAGATTGCCTTCTTTACCCATGACCTGGGCTTCGAGGTGGTGTTCCATGCCGTGGATACCTCACAGCGCACCATCGCCTATGAGGACAACAGCATCATCGTGGAGACCATCCCCCTGGAACACCGCATGCCCACTTGCGGCTATCTCATCCGTGAGAAAGCCCTGCTGCCCCATATCCGGCCGGAGATGCTGGAAGCCTACGGCGTGCCGCGCAGTCAGATCAACAATATCAAGATGGGGGCAGACTGGACAACAGAGGATGGCGATGTCATTCCCAACGAACGTCTGGTCACGCCTGCCGATGCGCCCAGAAGCTACGCCTATTGCAGTGATACCCGCTATATCCCTACGCTGCATGAACATTTGAAGGGGGTGAACACATTGTACCACGAGAGCACCTACGGCGAGGATAAGATCCAGTCGGCTGAGAAATACTGTCACTCCACTGCCAGACAGGCAGCGATGGTGGCCAGGGATGCTGGCGTGGGACAGTTGCTCCTGGGCCATTACAGTTCGCGGTATGACGACGAGAACGTGCTGCTGGCAGAGGCGAAGGCAGTGTTTGAAAACACCCGTCTGACGAACGAAATGGACATCATCAACGTGTAAATACCCGCCATTTTAGGTGAAAAATGCATTTTCCGTCGAAAAAGTTTTGCCGATTCAAAGAAAAATGCTAACTTTGCACCAAACTATATTCAAATGCGTATGATGAAACGTTTACTCATTCTTACCTTCTCCTTGGCTGCCCTCTGGCTGGTTCCTGTGACTGCCAGTGCCACTCCTGCCTATTTTGCCGGGGTCATGGAACTGTCGGACGAGGAAGAGGCGGACGTGGTTTACAGTGCTGGCTCGCTGACCGTCAAAGGAGCTGAAGGTCTGGTGCTGCAGATCGTCACCGTCACCGGCAATGTCGTTCTGCACAAGCGGATCGACAGTCCGGAACAGAAGATAGAACTTAATATTCCGAAAGGTTGTTACATCGTCAAGGTTGGCAAGGTTGTACGCAGGGTCTACGTCCGTTAGCCACGGGTCTTGCGATGGTCCTTGTGCTCCTGGCTTCCTGTGTGAACGGAAACCGCGAGTATGACGAGGCCGAACATTCCGCCTTTGGAACATTTGTACATGCGTTGGATACCACCGAGCAAGGGAAGTATCTGACGCATTTATTAGATGCCGACTCGTCGAAGAGGGAGGCAGACAAGGCCGTGCAAGCGTATTATAAGGCCGCTGTGGCACAGCTGAAGACACAGCGGACGTTTGAGCCTCTCTGGTATGCCAGGGCGGGAGTGACAAGTCAGGCCGACTCGCTGTTGTCGCTGCTGCAACGGGAACTGCCTGGAAACGGACTGGATCCGAAGGCTTTTTTCCTGCCCGAGATCGAGTCAGATCTTGAGATTGTCCACAAACTTTCCTTTGACTCCGTCGGACAGAGCATCAACGAGGTCTTGCCAAGACTGGAATACCATCTGACGAAAGCGTATGTGAAATATACCGCCGGACAGCGTTATGGCTTCATCAGGCCAGACAAGATATTCAATCACCTGGATTATAAGACTGACGGCACAGGCTATGCCAGACTTTTCGACTATGAGGTGAAAGCCCCTGACTATGAGGAACCCTTTCAGAAACTGAAGTCGCCAGACAGGATGGCCTACCTGCAAGGCTCTGTCCCCACCAACAGCCTCTACAAGACCTTACGGACACAATTGGAGCAGACCGCAGACAGCGCTCGGCGAGAGACGCTCATCGTAAACCTTGAACGCTGCCGCTGGCAGATGTTCAGACCTGAGGGCAGGACGCATCAGGTGGTAGTGAACATCCCCTCACAGCAGTTGTGGGCCATCTGTCCGGACAGTGTGATGCCCATGAAGATATGCTGTGGCGCCGTGCCGACGAAGACCCCATTGCTGAGCAGTGAGATCAGTTATATGCAGGTGAATCCCGAGTGGATCATCCCCCCGTCGATCGTGAAGGGCGAAGTGTCCGTGCATGGTGGCGACTCTGCCTACTTCGCCAAGCACCGCTATTACATCGTAGACCGGCAGAAGGGCGACACCCTTGATCCCAAGAATGTCTCCGCCAGTCAGCTGCAGACGGGTGGACTGCGCGTCGGCCAGAGGGGTGGGGCAGGCAACTCCCTCGGACGCATCGTGTTCCGTTTTGCCAACAACTTCGGCGTGTATCTGCATGACACAAACAACAGAAAAGCCTTCAACCGCGAAAAGAGAACGCTCTCGCATGGTTGCGTGAGAGTGCAGAAACCGTTTGAACTGGCCTGTTTCCTGTTGCAGGGTGCTGATGAGTGGACCCTCGATAAGATCCGTATCGCAATGGACATGAGGCCTGAGACCGACAGAGGACGCGAGTATCTGACGGAGCATGCCGATGATCCCAGACCTTTCAAGATCATCACCTACCGGGATGTCACTCCACGTGTACCCGTGTACATTATTTATTATACTGCTTATCCCGATCCTGAGACCGGAGAGGTCTGCTTCTGGCCGGACCTCTATGGCTACGATCAAGTCATTCGCAAGAACCTATGATGGACGACCAGCAGATCAGGCAGATGCTATTGGATCCCAAGACCCAGCGCCAGGGTTTTGAGGCAGCCGTGCGTCAGTATGGTGAACAGCTCTACTGGCAGGTCAGAAAGATCGTGCTCACCCATGACGATGCCGACGACGTGGTGCAGAACGCGTTCCTGAAAGCATGGAACGCCCTCGACACCTTCGGAGGCGATTCGAAGGTGTTTACCTGGCTCTCGCGTATCGCCATCAACGAGGCTCTCGACCTGTTGCGGAAGAACAAGCATCGTCTGACAGTCAGTGAAGATGAATATTCTGTGGCCAGCTCTCTGCTGGCAGACCCCTATTTCGATGGTACGGAAACCGAGGCGCTGTTGCAGGAGGCCATCGCGCAACTGCCTGACGTTCAGCGTACTGTGTTCCAACTGCGCTACTTCGACGAAATGAAATACAGCGATATCAGCCACATGCTTGGTACCTCTGAGGGAGCGCTGAAAGCCTCCTATCATATCGCCGTGAAGAAAATCTCTGAATTTTTTAAGCTTCGTGATTAAACCAATTGAATACTTATACGTCAAACATTCGATGGAAGAAGAAAAGTACATATCAGACAAGCTTGGCCGCAGGAATCCTTTCACGGTGCCTGAGGGCTATTTCGAGCATCTGACGGCTCAGGTGATGGACAAGTTGCCGGAGCGTCGTCAGAAAGCCCGGACGGTATGGATGCGGCCCGTGTGGTGGGCTGCTGCTGCCGTCTGTGCCCTGTTCGTGTCTACCGCAGCATGGCTGGCATGGCCACAGGCGTCAGATCCCTCGCAGGGGCCGATGGCCGAGGTGGTGGTGCAGCAGCAGCCTGACGATGCCTTCTTCGATGAGGCTGCAGACTATATGATGCTCGACAATCAGGACATCTATGCCTGTCTGGTATCTGAGTATTAAGTAAAGGTAAAAAAGTAAAAAGGTAAAGAAGTAAAAAGGTGACAAGGTGAAAGAAAGATGAAGATATATCGTATGATAAGGTGTCAGGTAAAAAGTGTATGGATGAAGGCCGTATGGCTTTCACTCTTCCACCTTTTCACCTTTTCGCCGTTAGCGGCTCAGGAAACTGGCAGGAAGTTCTCGCCGGAGAAGTTCCAGGCAGAGATGGAGCAGTTTATCACCAAGGAGGCAGGGCTTACTGCCGACGAGAGTGCGAAGTTCTTCCCGCTGTACCGTGAGATGCAGCAGAAGCAGAGGGCCATCTTTGAGAAGGTGAGAAAGGAAGGCTTTGTTAAGCCCGTCGACGATGCTGCCTGCCGTAAACTGGTTGAGCGTCGCGATGCTACGGAATTGGAAATGAAGAAGATACAGAAGACCTATCATGAGAAATTCTTCGATGTGCTTCCTGCCTCGAAGGTGCTTCAGGTGATACAGGCAGAGGAACGTTTCCATCGCCGTACATTCAGGAACTGGGGACAGGGCAACGGTCATCCACAAAGACAAGGGCATCAGAAATGATGCTCTTTTTTTATGCCAGTTTCGAACCCTCGATCAGCTTCGGACAGATCCCGGAGAGGTCGCACTTCTCGCAGTGTGGCTTGCGCGACGTGCAGACATAGCGGCCGTGCAGCAGGAGCCAGTGGTGGGCACGGGGAATTTCCTCTGTAGGGATGTACTTCGTCAGTTCCATCTCCACCTTGTATGGGGTGTTGGCACGCTGTGTGACCAGACCTAAGCGATGTGCCACACGATAGACATGCGTGTCGACGGCGAGGGTGGATTTCCCGAAGGCCACACTCTGAATCACATTCGCCGTCTTTCGGCCTACACCAGGCAAGTCCAGCAGCAAGTTCATGTCCGACGGCACCTCACCGTCATGCCGCTCCACCAGCAGACGGGCCATCTTCACGAGGTGGTCTGCCTTGGCGTTGGGGTAGGAGACGCTGCTGATATATTCCAGTACGTCCTCGGGTTCTGCCTGAGCCATCGAACGGGCGTCAGGGTAGTGTAGAAACAACTCGGGTGTCACCTGGTTAACCCGTTTGTCGGTACACTGGGCACTCAGCACCACTGCCACCAATAACTGGAACACACTGCCGAACTCCAGTTCGGTGTTCACCTCCGGCATCTGCTCGCGGAAATGGGCGAGAATCCGTCTGTATCTTTCTTCTTTTCTCATCTCTTGATAAAATTTGTTGCAAAGATACATATTTTTCATTTTTTATTTGTAATTTTGCCGAAAATATTCATCAATCAACTCTAATAGACGTATGATCAGACAACTAATTCTTTCTTTGGCCTGCATGGCCATGGTATCGGTTCATGCCCAGAAGACACCCGTGTGGCTCGATCCGGAAGTGAATCAGGTGAACCGTGAGGCGCGTCACGCCCATTTCTTCGCCTTTGAGAACGAAGACCTTGCCCGTCAGGCCGACAAGGCGAAATCCAGCCGTTTCCTCTCGATGGAGGGCATGTGGAAATTCAACTTTGTGAAAGACCATCAGAATGCCCCCGATGGTTTCTTCGCCCTGAAGTACGACGACTCCCAGTGGACGGACTTTCCCGTGCCGGGACTCTTCGAACTCAACGGCTATGGTGACCCCATCTACAAGAACATGGGCTATGCCTGGAGCACCACCTTCAAGAGTAATCCCCCGTATATCGGCGAGACGAACAACTATACCGGTTCCTACCGTCGCACCTTCGAACTGCCGCAGGACTGGAACGGTCAGGAGGTGTTCTTCCACGTCGGTTCCGCCACGAGCAACCTCACGCTCTGGGTCAACGGCAAGTATGTTGGCTACTCCGAGGACTCGAAGGTGGCAGCCGAGTTCAACATCACGAAATACCTGAAGAAGGGTCAGAACCTCATCGCCATGCAGATCATGCGCTGGTGCGACGGTTCCTATCTCGAGGACCAGGACTTCTGGCGTTTCACCGGCATCGCCCGTGAGGTGTATCTCTATACCACGCCGAAGGCTCACATTCAGGATATCTTCGTGCGTCAGGACTGGCAGGACGGCAACGGCCTGCTTGATGTCGACGTGAAAGTGGCCGGTAAAGCTCAGGTGGAGGCGAAGCTCTACGATGCCGCCGGCAATCAGGTCGCTGAAGGTCTGAAGACCGTAGTGGAGAACGTTAAGCCTTGGACGGCCGAGACGCCCAACCTCTACACCTTACTCATCACCCTGAAGCAGGGCGACAAGGTGCTCGAGGTCATTCCCCAGCGCATCGGATTCCGCCATGTCGAGATCAAGGACGCCCAGCTGCTCGTCAACGGCCAGCCCATATTAATAAAGGGTGCCGACCGTCATGAGCTCGACCCTGACGGCGGCTACATCGTCTCGGTGGAACGGATGATTCAGGACATCAAGATCATGAAGTATCTGAATATCAACGCCGTACGTACCTGTCACTATCCCGACGATCCCCGCTGGTACGACCTCTGCGACGAGTATGGCATCTACCTCACGGCTGAGTCTAACCTCGAGAGCCACGGTATGGGCTATGGCGAAGGAACGCTGGCCAAGCGAGCCGACTATGCCAAGGCTCACATCGAGCGTCAGGAGGGCAACGTCATGTCGCACAAGAACCATCCCAGCATCATCGTTTGGTCATTAGGCAACGAGGCCGGTTATGGTCCTAACTTCGAAAAAGCCTACGACTGGATTAAGGCCTACGACCAGTCTCGTCCTGTGCAGTACGAACAGGCAGGTCATGCCGGCAAGACTGACATCTTCTGTCCGATGTACATGGACTACAACGATGCAGAGAAATACGTCAAGACCGACAACCCCCGTCCGCTCATCGAGTGCGAATACGCCCATGCCATGGGTAACTCCATCGGCGGCTTCAAGGAGTACTGGGACCTCATCCGCAAGTATCCCAAGTTCCAGGGCGGCTATATCTGGGACTTCGTCGACCAGGGCCTGCGTGACAAGAGCAAGGTCACGGGCAAGGAAATCTTCACTTTTGGTGGCGACTATGGCCGCTATCCCGCCTCCGACTACAACTTCAACTGCAATGGCATCATCGCGCCTGACCGTCGTCTGAATCCCCATGCCTATGAGGTGCGCTACTACTATCAGAACGTGTGGATCACTGACAAGGGCCTCAAGGACGGCAAGATCGAGATCTACAACGAGAACTTCTTCAAGACCATCGATGACCTGGAGCTCGAGTGGTTCGTGGGCGGTGCCTCAGGCTCGCACCATCACGACGGCGACCGTCCTGAGGGTATGACCTTCGGACATGGTGGCACCATCGCTGTCAACGGCATCGCGCCCCAGCAGCGTAAGGTCGTCACCATCGAAGCCATGAAGCAGGTCATCGAGCGCGTGCTCGGCCATCACGGCAATCAGGAAATCTTCGTCATCTTCCAGTTCAAGTCGCGCGAGGCGCAGCCCCTCATCGACAAAGGTCAGATCGTCGCCCGTCAGCAGTTCGTGCTCAATCCCTACCAGTTCCCCCAGATCAAGGCCGAGACCGCCGCTGTGCAGAAGGAGGAGGCTGAGAGTTACGTGAAGTTCGATGCCGCCGGCACCACGCTGACCGTGGGCAAGTGGAGCGGTATGATCGACTACCTCGATGTCGACGGCCAGACGATGCTCATCGACCGCGAGTCCATCACGCCTGAGTTCTGGCGCGCCCCCACCGACAACGACTATGGTGCCTGGCTGCAGCAGCGCTTCGGCATGTGGAAGGCACCCCAGATGAAAATCAAGGACTGTCAGGTGGGCGACAATAGCGTCGCCGTCACCTTCGACATGCCGGAGGTGCAGGCCGTGCTCACCATGACCTATACGCTCCAGCCGAATGGCGAGGTGGTTGTCAACGAGCACTTCGTGCCTAATCCCCCCAAGGAAGGAAAAGATGTCGTGAGGATTCCGCCGATGTTCCGCTATGGCATGCAGCTGCAGATGCCGAAGCAGTACGACCAGGTGTGCTACTACGGCCGTGGTCCGGTGGAGAACTATTGCGACCGCAACAACTCTGAGTTCATCGGCCTGTATCGCAACAAGGTGGCCGACGAATACTATCCCTACGTCCGTCCGCAGGAGTCCGGCAACCATACCGACGTGCGCTGGTTCCAGGTCGTCGATGCGAAGGGTAGGGGACTGGAGTTCTACTCCGACGCCCCCATGGAGGCCAGCGCCCTGCCGTATCTCCTCTCCGACCTCGACGACGGTCCCACCAAGGACAAGAAGATTGGTCATCACTCTGGCGACCTCATCGAGCGTCCGCTCACGCAGGTCCACCTCCAGCAGCGTCAGATGGGACTCGGCTGTGTCAACTCCTGGGGAGCGTGGCCGCTGCCCGACTACCTCGTCAACCGTGAGGAGCGCAGCTTCACCTTCGTCATCCGTCCCCTCCGAACGGAATAATGTATCTGTTTCCCCTCCTGAGTTAGGAGGGGTCAGGGGTGGTCTGAACAAGCGTATTGTCTAAGGCGGTTCAGACCCTCTCTGGCTCCCCCTACTCAGGGGGAGAAATAATTACATTATGACACGATTTCCCCTTGACTTTTGTCAAAATCGTCACCGCAGACGGTGTTTTTATAGTTTTTTTGCCAAAAAGAGTTGGTGCGTATCTTAATATTTGCTACCTTTGCACCCAGAAAGAGATTTTGAGATAACGATAACAAGATGAAACAGATGAAGACACTGAAGAAAATGATGCTCATGGGCATGATGATGCTCGTGGGTGCTACTGCGATGTATGCAGAAGGGACCAACGTCACCAACGAGGTAGACACCACTTATATCAAACTCGACGAGAACCTGGAGCCCATCAACTTCGTCAACTCCACCAAGGAGGAACTCGAGGCTGCCGTGGGTGAATTGGAGACCATCCTCGAGACGGACAACTTCCAGCTCTATGCCGCTGGCGACTACACCTACAAGATCGAGAACGGCGTGGTGACTTCGATGGCCATCCAGATTGCTGACGACAACAACGATAAGGTCGTCTACAACCAGATCCTCAACGCGCTGGCCAAGAGCAAATCCATCAAGGACACGCACAACACGGGTGGTAATTACTACCTGTATGCCAACTTCCAGGTGCAGTTCGACGATTTCGAGGGTTACGAGAAGCTCACCTTCTCCGCCATCACCGAGGAGTAAAAACAAAATAAAAGAAATACAAAAAGAGGGCTGACAGTATCAACTGCCAGCCCTCTTTTGAAAAAAAAGTTCCAGTTTCCTGTAGTTTTTTGCCACCTACGTGCGATTTCTTAATAAAACGAGTCAAACAAACAGAGAATCAATGAAAGACTTAGAACGTGAATTTGAACAAATGGTGAGGGAGAACCGCGGTACGATTTACACCGTCTGCTATATGTTCTCCAACGACCGGGACGAGGTGGCCGATCTGTTCCAGGAGGTGCTTATCAACCTATGGAAGGGCTTGCCCTCGTTTGAGGAGCGCGGCAATGTGCGCTCCTGGATCTACCGTGTCAGCCTGAACGTCTGCATCTCGCTCGACCGTAAGAAACGACGTAACAAGACGGTGCCGCTGACCATGGACATCGACCCCTACGAGGAGGTAGAGAGCAACCAGAACTCCCGACAGATGGACATGCTACGACGTCGTATCGCCAAGCTGGGGCAGTACGACAGGGCCATTATCCTGCTCTGGCTGGAGAACATGAGCTACGAAGAGATTGCCGCCGTCATGGGCATCACGGTGAAGAACGTCAGCGTGCGTCTCTACCGCATCAAGGAGGAACTAAAAAACATGTCAAACGAAGT